>ENA-ORRE01000971-ORRE01000971.1-human-gut-metagenome-genome-assembly--contig:-NODE-971-length-20714-cov-4.028365_pt1 | contig 20714 bp, 19 predicted proteins | sample MGYA00242171_ERZ509126 | MGnify/ENA primary metagenome ERZ509126 (study PRJEB26280, sample SAMEA2338648) | human gut metagenome | biome: human gut; feature: human-associated habitat; material: faeces... | reverse complement strand
TGGACGGTTCATTGCTTCGCCCCCGTTTCACATTTCTCTTTTTGGCGAGGCAGATAGGAGCATTTCCGTTCCCCCTTCGCCTTTCGTATGACAAGGTTCCATGCGGCTTTTAGATAGATATGTAAAATCGCATCTTGATACAATGCCTGCCGCACGGGAGTGTAGAAAATTGGCTAAAATAAAGGCTTTCAGTAGATTTTGATGTTCTGCCGAAAGCCTTCTTTTTTATGTTTTGGTTTAGAGGGAGTAGCGGCTGCACCCGTTTGAACCCGCTCCGAAGTCAAAATAAAAATGTTGATGGAAAATAAAAAGATTACAATCAGTCTTTGGAAATGAACTTCTTCCATCTCCGCAGGACATCCTTCAATGGCTCATCCAAATAGGAATATGCCTTGTCCTTAATCCAGTCAGGGATACCATAAGCCGCCTCTGCGATGCTGCCCGTGATTGCCGCCAGCGTGTCGCTGTCACCGCCGAGAGAGATCGCATTCCGAATTGCATCTGCTGTCGCCATTGCACCTTTTACGCCTTCCGGGTGGTTATGTGTGACTTCGGCAGATAGCTGCACTCTGGCTCTACCGTTAGAAGGCCACATTCCGGTTCTCGCACAGAATCCGCAATCCATTATCCATGCACACGGAGAAACACGCATCGCCGAGCCGTTGCCGTAGCTGTTGTAAGGCTCACGGTTATCAGAGTTAATCCACGCTCCGAATCTGCCGCCGTATCCCGCATCAGGATACATCCGACCGTATTTCTTCATAGCATCGATGAAGTCATCGCGCTCACCGCCGTTCATAATCGCCTCCGCAACGGCGCAGGTCATGACGGTATCATCTGTGAAAAAGCAGTCATCCCGGAATAAGGGAAACTCCTTCGTTTTGATATTGTGCCACTCGTAAACAGAGCCTACGATGTCACCGACTATTGCTCCAAGCATAAAATCACCCTTTCATGGAATATCGGTCATGTCATGACATAGCCGATTTTATTTACGCCGATAACTCCACGGCGGAGAACGGTAATGTCAATAGTTTCATACTCCGATTTGTTAATATCTGCGGTCGAGGTTTGCGTTCTCGGAATATCAATCCTCTCAATCTGCGTCCTTGGAATTGGGATAGTCTTCACGCCGAGTTCGTGGAGAACTTCATCAGGCAGTTCATAATTCTGCTCAACAAGTCCAAAGCAGGTGAAGCCCGTATCCACGCAGAACGATATGAGTTTCTTTTTCCCGATGTTGTAAATGACGCAGAACGATGTGCCAATCAAGCTGCCGAGAAGGTAGCCTACAACAGGAAGTTCAAAGCCAAGTGCCTGACCGATAATGCCGCCGATATGTGCGCCGAGCAGATAGCCGCCTGAAATGACCACGGTATCCACGAAGGCTGCACCCATCTGCTGTGTACTCATCTTTCCGGCAGCAACGAGAATACTGTTCTTTACCGTCTGCATGACAAGGGCAACGACCGTACCAAGAACGGTAGGATTGATACCTTTGAACGCCTCGCCAAGAACTCCTTTTTCGCACATAATCAACAGAGAAGAAGATATAGAGCCACGAAGGAAACCTTCTGCTCCGGCAGAGATTCCCTTGGTTCCCATCCTTTTAATCTGCTGAATGTCGATTTCTCCATGCTTGATGAGAAAATCTATCGCTTTGTATATTTCAGGCGCAAGTTGGAATGCAATGGTAATCGCCGCAGTAGTGTAGCCAGCCTTCAACGCCTGTTTAAGCATATATTCCGTATTGATTGCGCTGTCCGCGGTTACGCCGTGATCTTCCGCCTTAAACTTCTGCTCCTTGCTTTCGTGGGCGATGTCCTCCAGCTCCTTTCTTGACGCGCTTTTTGAACTGACCCCTTTTTCATTTTTTATTGTGTCCGTCAGCCTTGATTCGGTTTCGGCATAGGCGTCGGAAACATCGGAACGGATCGGCTGATTTCTCAACGCCTCACGATGCGCGGTCGCCTTGGCATCAGAAAGCTGGTCTGATGGAACGAGTCTACCCTGGTCATGATAGCTTGCATGACCGGATTCCGGGCTGAACCTTGCCTGTGCCTTTGCGGTTTTTTCTGCCGTAACATAGGACTTCGCACTATAAGTCTCGCCGGAGTCCAATTGGATATCAACAGAGTCTTTCAAAGTGCTGTGCAGAACAGAAGCACGGTCTGCTGAATCAGCCGCGACCGCATCCACATTGAAGGTTCCAGCTCCCCATTCCTCAAGCATATACCCCTGGAGCTGTCCGATTCCAAGGTTTCTGTACTGATGGTTATTTATGTTTTCTTCAAGCTGTTTGATTGCTGCCTCGACTGCGCTTACATATTCCTGTCCCATGTGGGCAGCAATATCAGCGCCCATTATCCCAGTAGCAAATTCCCAGCCTTGCTGCATCTCGGTTTTTAACTGCATAGGCTGACACCTCACATATTCATAAACTTTTCAAGCCCGTCATTGTAGAGGCTGACCACTCCATAGAAAAGCATCTGCCGTTTCATCAACGATTTGTTTCTGAAAACCTCCTCGGACTTTGAAGCGACCTGTGTGCCAACTTTTCCAATGGCATCTGCACCCGTTGAGAACGCTTTTTTAACACCTTTAAGGATATCGACCTTTTTGTGCTTTTTCTCATCATCTACAACAGTCTCAGCATCCGTATTTTCGGGAACATTGTCTGTGGGCGTCTCAATTGTTTCCTCGGCTTCATGATCTGTACCCGTGGCAGCTATACTTTCCTTTGTGGCCTTGAGGAAACTCGGAACAGGCAGCGCAGAGAGTTTTTCCAGGAACGCATCGTAGTCCTCGCGAGTAGTCAGCACCTTTGGATCGGCGTATACGACCGCCTGATTACCTGCCCAGCCGAACTTAACGCCGCATTCATCAAACTTCACATCGATAACAGGAATCAGTTTATCTGTGCCTTTTATCTCTCCGAGAAAGAGGATTTTACCCTGGATATTTCCGGCTTTTTTGTTGCCCAGCCAGACCTTTTCTGTCCAAGAGACGATGTTTATGGAATCGTCCCTTGTGCCGATAACTCCTTGTTCGTTATCATCGTGTGTTTCCACCATCTTCTTTAGCTGGTTCATCAGCAACTCATCCTTATAAACAACGATGAGAGTTTTCTTGGTTTCAAACATAAGCATTCTCCTTACTCCACATTCTTTTTCAACTGCTCATACGCTGCCTTAATCTTTGCGGCCATCAGCTTTCTGCGCTCCTCAAGGAAATCCTCGTAAGCCATATTTTCCCAGCCATGAGGCAGAGCGTTTTCTTCCTCCATGCGGCGAATCTCATCCTCGGACTTGCCTTCGCAGACGATGGGATAATAGACCGAAGGAGCGTCATCAAGGATGTCCATATTGTCCTTCCAATCTATGAAGGCATAGTTTGCCATCTGATTGATTTTAGAATCCGGGTATCCCAGAGATTTCAAATACGCTTTCGGGAACAGATGATGCTTTTCGAGAGACCTTCTGTTTCCGTCCGTTCCCGGCTCAAACAGCTTTGAAACAAGCAAGCTGCTCTTGGAGAACAGAATCTTCGCGTCCATGATATTCAGCGATGCGACATAAGCGTTCCAAGCGTTATTGCCTCTGCCGGAAACTGCCAGTCCTTCGGAGCCGAGGAGCGTGATATCGAAATAGTCGTTTGTCAGCCGTTCATTGACTCTCGACAGGATAAAGCCTTTATACTCATTGAGCGTGGTCAGTTCCTTTATGCTGTTCAGATGGCTCTCAACTGTGGATTCAAAGGAACCCGTGTAGAGAGAAATCAGCGAGGCATAGAAGAACCACAGCGATGTGAGGTGCATATTTTCGTTATAGGACGCATTGAACCTGTGTTTGGCAATCAGATAAAAAGCGTAACTGTAGAATATGGCATTGCCGGAAAGAATAAGATCGCCCGACATATAACCGGCATTCATGATTGCCTTGAGGAACTCGTGCCAGCTATGGACATCAAGCACATCCGGCAGTTTTGCCTTCAGCGTGTCGAACCGCTGCACACGCAGTTCATCGTCAACGGCACCACGGCGGTCGAAATCTGCGCCGCGGAGCAGCTTGTATCCATACTTCAATCTCGCTCTGTCAAAAGCGTAAGCCATAACCACGCGGATAATATCCTGGGCGCTCACCGTGGTGATCTGGTTATACGATGTAGTCTTGCCCTTTGTCGGATAGGTGGATTCCTTACTGAACTCCTCAATCTCCCTGCGTCCGTCATCCCAATAAAGAGAAAGCAGGGTAAGAATAAAGTCATTCTGCTTCAGCGAAACGCCGCCAGAGTTTACACGAACGAATATTTCCGAAACATCCTCTTCCTCGGCATTGGACTTGATGTCGAAAACAGGAAGCGTATGCGATTTCAGATTTACCACCGCATTGATGCGCTCGGCGATAACACCTTGCTCCTCATCGGTAAGTTCCTCGCCCTTGGATGCACGATAATCATGCAAGTGCTGAATGAAGTCCCCGATATACTTGAAGGTGTTATTTGTGGTGAACAGTTCGCTGATGTTATAAATCCACTCCGGGTCTTTCTTCGTGGCTGAATAACCGACCTCGAATTTGTCCTGCAACGGGCAGTAAGAAATCACGATTGCTTTCTCATCAAATTTGGAATTGATGACCTTCTTGCCCTTCATGACAGCATACAAAGAAGTGAGGCGCTGCTGCCCATCGATAATAACTTCCTTCGGAGAGTCATAGCTATGCGAGTCAACACCGATAGATTTCTTCTTATCCAACGCAGGGCATTCCCACAGCATGAGATACCCAATTGGATAGCCGCGCATCATGGAATCAAAAAGGTCTCTGACCTTCGAGTCTTTCCAAATAAACGGACGCTGCAATTCCGGCAGCCCGAGGTCTCCTGTGTCAATTTTCTCAATAAGCTGATTGACGGTCAGCGTGGTGTTACTAAAAATCTCTTGCATAACTTTTTCTCCTTGTGTCTCGTAGTTGCGGATTATTCCTCTTCAAAGAGTTTCGGTCTGTTCAGCGAGATCAGTTCCGCCTCTGTTCTTGCATCGTTGTTCTTGCATTTCAGAAGGGAGCGACGCAGCATCAGAACGCCGTCCTGTCTGAAGATATATTCAGGGTGATCCTTTATGTAGTTTGCGGACTCGCGGGAGAATCCGTTCCGCTGCAGGAACACCGTGATTTCATTTGTCGTGCCGTATTCCACGAACTCATACCAGTTATTGTCATCAAGGGAATGCTCTCCGTTGATGGCAATGTACATATTGGAAAACCGCAGGAAGTAGTTTGATATGCTGAAGAGAATGACATTTTCAATAACCTCCAACGTATCGGCAAACACCACATTTCGGTGTTCCGGGCTGTCATCAAAATACGACGGTGTATATTCGTTAAGCCAGAACTTCTCCGGGTGTTCGTTCATATAATCGATAGCCTTGCGCATGATATAACTCAGCCCGTGACCTTCCATCCATTGAGATAGGATTACGGCATACCAGCTTAACTTGGCGTGTTCGCCCACCTTATTCCGTTTGCCAAGCGTTCCGAACTCGTACTTATCCCAATTGAAGATACGGCTCAGTTCCTCAAGGAATCCGAGAACAACGGAATGAGAGAACCGTCCGTCCTGGGATTTCGGATAATGGGTGCCGTTCCTGATAGCGGCTGCAAGTTTCCGAGTCTGATCTGCTGAAATGTTGATGTCGCTGTCAATGAACTCCTTTTGTCCCGTGAATTTCTCACGGATAATCTCTTCGCCACCTTCAGGCATAAATGCCGCAAACTCGCGGCGGACGAGACTGTTTCTGTCGTCCATAATATCTTTCAAAAGAATCAGCCCGAATTTCCGCATCATGACATATTCTTCTTCTGACTGCTTTTGGCTTTTTGTATCGTAAGGCTCGATCTTGGAACTGCCTGAAAGAAGCGTATCCACGACGTGCTTTTTCAGTTTCGGTTTCAATTCCTGAACGATCGACAGTTTCTGCTCCGGTATTGGTTCGCGGAGAAGGCGTACATACTCCTTCTCGGTCACCTGGTTCCCATCGCTGATAAAGAACACATTGCCGTAAAGATTGAACTTGATGCGTCCCACGCGACCGATGAGATTACGGAACTCCACACTTGTCATCTGCGGTCTGCCGCTGCGGTAGTTCGTAATGAAAAGATTATCAGCAGGAAGGTTGACGCCCTCTATCAATGTGCTGGTGCAGAACATCGCTGTTATCTTTCCCGCCTTAAACAGCTTCTCGATTCGCTGCCGGATAGAGGCGGGAAGATATCCGATGTGGTATGCGATACCCTTGCGGATAAGTTTCGTAAGGTAATAATCGCCATGCACCTGGTCTCTGATATCGTTCGCCAATTGCTTCAAGTCCTCATCGTCAATATCATCTTTCCCTTTGGCAAATGCTCTGGCAGCTTCGATAGCACCATTCTTCCCGCTGAAATAAGCAATGTTGCGCTTGCGTTCTCCCAACGGCTTATCCTGATCGAAAGCCGTCATGATATTCATGAAGTCCACGACCGACATAGAGGCATTACCGTACTTGCAGATAAAAATAGTATCCTGTGTGTGGTCGTTAAAGATGCGGATGGACTTTGTTTCCTGGCTTATCAGGAACTTAAACTGCGTCACAGGAGCAAAAGTCGAGGAGATGGCATTCTCCGCGCCTTTCTGCGCCTCGGTAACAAGTTTCAGATAAACCTCCGGATTCGGAATATTCGGCGAGGCAAATATAAAGTGAGGTGGCGGGTCTTGCTGGGCAAGCATATCCACCGTCTTGTAGTAGACCGGCCCGCGGCTTTTCCTGCCGGTCATTTTATGAGCCTCATCTATGAAAATGTAGTCTATCTTGAAATCGGGCTTGCTGATAAGAAGATACAAAAGGCGTTCAGGTGTCATAACGAGGATAAAATTGTGATCCTCCTCCAACGAGTAGTCGCTTGCTGCCGTGATTACGCTATAGTTCATTTCTTCCAGCAACTTGTCCAGTCCCTTGACCGTGTCTTCTCTGACCTCGTTAATGAGAGCCTTGGTAGGAACGATTCGGGCAAAGTTGCACCTTGCACCATTCTGAATCTTGTTCTTGATGAATACCTCCATGATGAAGGACTTTCCCATAGAGGTCGGCGCAGAATAGCTGAAAGCATCATCGTTCAACTGGTCGTAGATATTCTTCTGCGGAATGAAGAACCGCATATCCTTCTGCGCAGGAACAGACAAATAGTCGCTTATGAATGTAGCGAACGCCTTCTCCTGCAGGGTGGTTTCGGTATAGCCGGACTTATAAACGGTCTTGGCGATTTCCGTGCCGCGGAAGTTCCCTATGCTCGAAAGAACCGAACCGGCGTAGTAGGCAACATCCTCGTTTTCCGGCTCCAGTTCAAGAAGCAGCGTGATAATTGCCTGTGCCCACATCTTATGGTCATCGGATTTTGTCGGATGTGTGGACTTGGAAAGCAGGTCAGCAAAGCGCAAGGCCGCCTCCACATCCACCTGGCGTGCCTGCTGAAAGCCCTCCAGGTGCAGTTTCAGAATGGCGTAGTTGTAGAGCATATTGTCATACAGGACATTGAGGAAGTCGTTGTCATCAATGCTACCGAATATGGCATCGCCGAGTTTTGTTTTTTGCGTATCGCTCATAGGACAACATCTCCCTTCATGACATGATCCATAATTTCACTCTTGTTGGTTTCTGCATCCATGAAGGGAAGGATGTAGATATAAAACGAGTGCATATCAAGTCCGTTGCTCTTTATCTTGTCAGCGATATACCCTGCGTGACGCTGGATATCCTCGACCATTTTCTTCGTGACAAGTTGTTCGTATTCAATTTCCGGGTGATCCTCCGCATTGACGCCAATGGAATAGCCGAGGAACACTCCGTATGCCGTATTGTATTTGCTCTTTGCGTTTGGTGTGGGAATGATGGTATCCTTCAGAAAGGCAATCTCGTCATCTGCAAACGAGCGGTCAAGCGCAGTTTTCTCTACCATCTGGATTTCACGGGATGTGTGGTTTTTGATGCGAAGTATAGCGTCAAAGGCATTGTCTACGGCATCACGGATTTCACCGACAATGTTGGATGCTCCGAAGACCATCTGATTGAACGGAGCACCGTTCTCATCAGTATTGGAGAACAGGTGAATACTTTCGCATACACTTTTATACTGCGGAAGATCTGTGGACAGTTCCACACGGCTCATCAGTTTCGGAGCAGACAGTTTGCCCTCCAGAAAAGCGTAAATCATCATCTCGCCGAGTTCATTGCCCATGCCTTTCTCGTCCGCAGCGCCGTTTTCACGCATCGTCTGAATGGCACGTTCGATGGCGGCATCCAAATCGTCATCCTTACGGAACTGCTCAAGCATCGCTCGTAAAAAGACATACCGGCTGAGATTTCGATAGAGCCACCTCTCCAAATCCTCGTGATAGAACTTGCCGTCACGCACAAGAAGGTGAAACAGGCGCAGTTGGCCAGGCTTGCTCAAGCCGAGGTCTTCCGTGCATGGTACCTCCGCAAAAATCCTGTCCATATCCTTGTCCTTAAGCGTTTTTGATAAAGCTGCGCTCATTTCCTACCTCCGTGTTACCTTATTCCTCGTCTTTCTTTTCTTCTCGTGTTGCGGCTGCATACTGTCCAAGTCTGTCAGCATAAGCCTCTACACGGCGTTCCATATCGTTGTTATCTGTCCACAGTTCGCACTGAAGCATCACGGTCTGTACGGCATCATCCATGCCTTCCGGCGGATACTTGTGCTTCTTGAGGAGCTTCTTTATCATCATCCGCATCTTCGCTCTGGCAGAGTCACGCTTCTGCCAGTCGATGGTGCGATTATTTCGCAGGGCTTCAGCCAGTTCTTTTGTAATGGCGATCAGTTCTTCATTCTCGTAAAAGTCCTTGATTGCCTGCGGTTTCGTCAAAGCATCATAGAATGCCAGTTCATCTGCGGTAAGTCCAAGCTGCTCGCCTTCCTTCTGAGCCGCCTGTATCTGCTTTGCCAGATTCAGTAGTTCCTCAATGACCTGTTCATTGGTAAGCATACCGTTGAGGTAGCGGTTCATAGCCTGCTGGATGATTTCGCTGAACTTCTCTGACTTGACCACATTCGTTCTCTTGTAAATAATGACCTGCTCGGCTATGAGTTTTTTCAACAGTTCCACGGCGAGATTCTTTTCTTTCATCTTGCCGATTTCTTCGAGGAACTTCGGATCGAACAGGGAGAAGTCGCCGTTCACATCGGAGAACAGATTGATTACTCCGCTCGACTTTATACTCTGCTCCAACAGGGCGTTAATTCGTGCATTCATTTCCGGCAGGGAGATTTTCTTTCCCTCGCCCTGGTTCATCAGCCTCATAACGAGGACACGGACGGATTCAAAGAATGCCGCCTCAATTCGCAGGGATTCCTCCGCAAGAGAAGAACACAGCGACAATGCCTGTCGCAGGAGCAGAGATTCCTTCAGGAAGTCTTCACGCTTTTCTTCCTTGTCCGGTGCAACGATAAAGTTAACCGCACCGCTGATAGCCTTGGAGCGTTCAAGGTCTGTGCCTGTCGTGAACTTGGAATAATCGTAGCCGTGGAATATATCACGGCAAATTGAAAGTTTCTCCAGGAACTTCGGATATGCCACCTTTGCAATATCGGTATCGCCGTAGTTCTTCTTGTCACGTGAGGTGTAATCGTTCATCGCTTCCTTAAGAGCAGAAGCAATGCCGACATAATCGACAACAAGTCCACCTTCCTTATCGGCGAACACACGATTTACGCGAGCGATAGCCTGCATCAGGTTATATCCCTGCATCGGCTTGTAAACATACATGGTCGCAAGGGACGGAACATCAAAGCCCGTCAGCCACATATCCACCACGATGGCAATCTTCAGAGGGCTGTTATTGTCTTTGAACTTTTTAGCGAGTTCATCCTTGTGACGCTTGTTTCCGATGACTGCACGCCATTCCTCCGGGTCCTTGTTGCTCTCTGTCATAACGACAGCGACTTTTTCTGTCCAGGACGGGCGGAGCTGCAGGATGCGATTGTAAATCTTCATGGCGATAGCGCGGGAATATGCCACAATCATAGCCTTACCCGTAAGCAAATCCGCACGGTAATTCTCGTAGTGGTCAAGGATATCATCGACAAGGGAAGCAATAGTCTGATCGTTTCCGAGTATTGCCTCCATCTGACCGAGTTCCTTCTTGCTCTTTGCCACCACTTCGGGATCGGCATTATTCGCCATGACCTCGTACTCTGTATCAATCATGCGCAGAGTTTCTTCATCAAGGTTCAGCTTGATGACGCGGCTTTCATAATAAACCGGGCGGGTAGCACCATCCTCGACCGCCTGCGTCATGTCGTAGACATCGATATAGTCACCAAAGACCTCGCGGGTGCTTCTGTCCTTCATGGAAATAGGCGTACCCGTGAATCCGATGTATGTAGCGTTCGGTAGGCTGTTGCGGATGATGCGGGCTGTGCCAATCTTGATTTTACCTGTCTCGGCATCGACCTTTTCCTTCAATCCGTACTGCCCACGGTGCGCCTCATCTGCCATAACGACAATGTTCCTGCGTTCGGAAAGAGGCTCATGGGACTCCTCGAATTTCTGCATCGTAGTAAAGATGATGCCGTTTGCCTGTCTGCCGTCAAGCAGGGATTTCAGATGTTCCCGGCTCTCGGCGTGCATCGGCTCCTGACGCAGGAAGTCCTTACACTTGGCGAACTGGCCGAAAAGCTGATCGTCAAGGTCATTGCGGTCGGTCAGCACAACGATGGTTGGGCTGTCCAAAGCCTCCTGCAGAAGATGTGCATAAAAGACCATCGACAGAGACTTTCCGCTGCCCTGGGTATGCCAGAACACGCCGCCTTTACCGTCCGTTTCCGTGGCGTGCTTTGTCGATTCCACAGCTTTGTTGACAGCAAAATACTGGTGGTAACCGGCGAGTATCTTGAACTGCTTCAATCCCTCGTTGGAGAAGCAGATGAAGTTTTTGATAATGTCGAGCAGACGCTCCCGCTCAAAGATGCCCTCGAAGAAGGTATCGAACTGTGCGTACTGCGTGTTTTCATAGTTGCCATCCTTCGTTTTCCACTCCATGAAGCGGTCTTCGCCGGAGGTGATCGTTCCCGCCTTGGAAGTCAGATGGTCGCTCATAACGCAAATGCAGTTATAAATGAACATGGACGGTATCTCATGCATATAATTCCGTATCTGAGTATAAGCCTCCGATGCGTCCGTTTCTTCTCTTGAGGGAGACTTCAACTCCACAAGCACAACGGGCAGACCGTTGAGGAACAGAAGGACGTCCGGGCGCTTGTTGCTGTTCTCAATGAAAGTCCACTGATTGGCAACTACGAAGGAGTTCTTGTCAGGATTCTTGTAATCCACAAGGTAAACGAGGCCGGAGCGTTCCTCGCCCTTGACGAAGTAGCGCACTTCGATTCCATGCTGAATATAGTCCATGAAAACAGCGTTTTTCTGAACCAGTTCGGCATTCTCAAAATTCTTCAGTTTGAACAGGGCATCAGCAATCGCGTCCTCCGGCATGGTCGGATTGAGCCGATGTAGCGCATCGTTCAGTTCGACCTCATAAAGAGGACTGCTGAAATCCCTCTCCACATCGGGACCGTAAACATAACGGTATCCCATGTTCTGAAACAGTTCTATGATGGAGTTCTCATAGTCCGCTTCCGTATAAAATCCTGACATAGCATTCGCTCCTTTGTGTTCTTTCTATCCATCATGATGCCCTTTGCAGGGTGCTAATCTTCATTACATTTTCGTTCCTTGCTTCGATTCAAACGAGAATTTACTTCAGCAGGTAATCGCTCTGTATGAGCATCTTCTCCAAGATGCCGAGTGGCCAACAGCTACAATTCTTGATGTAGCGGAGAAAGTAGCTATGGGGCCTTTTGGATCAAATATCAAGGTTTCCACTTTTGTTCCAGAGGGTGTACCTATTATCAGCGGAAACCACCTGCGCGGGTACTTTCTGGAAGAACCTGAATTCAATTACATAACCGAGGAACACGCAGAACGCTTGAAAAATTCCATTGTGTTTCCTCATGACCTTATTTTTACCCACGCCGGGAATATTGGACAAGTAGCTATGATTCCCGATGGATGTAAATATGATCGATATGTTTTATCGCAGCGACAATTTTATCTGCGGTGCGATGAGACAAAGGTTGTCCCGGAGTTCCTTCTTTTGTTCTTCCATAGTGCATCTGGACAGCATGAGTTGCTTTCTTATGCTAACCAGACAGGAGTTCCATCAATAGCTCAACCAGCATCGAACTTAAAAAAAATACCGTTCAAGTGTCCGCCGATGCAAGAACAATTGATGTGGCAAGAGCAGGTGCATCCGCTGTTAGGTCGATATTTGAACAATCGACTCGAAAATGAAAGATTATCATCGTTACGGGACACTCTATTGCCAAAGCTGATATCCGGTGAACTTGATGTCTCCGGCCTCGACTTCTAAGCCACTAAATTCTCGTTTACCTCCGTATTCTGTGTTATTTTCCTGTCCAAGCTACCAAGAATATCTGCAATCTTTTTCTGCGTAGCAAGTTCAGGTATTTCTATTTCCAAGTCCTCTATATCAGAAGGCTTGATAGACGGGTACGCTGATGTGCTTTGCTCTGCGATAGCATGAAGTGCCTCGACAAGAGTTGGCTGCGTCAGCAGATAATAAAGGAAGTCTGCATCAAGCATACCAGCATCCACATCAATCACAGCAAATCCCGTTGAAACGAGGAAATTTTCCGGCTGTGTTTTGATGATTCCAAAGTGACGCTGATTCGGGCGCACTGTAGAATAAATGATGCTGTTCTTTTTGACTTTTCTTCTCGCTCTGCTGGGGAGCTTATCATTCTCCACATCTATGCATTGAATGGAATCGATTCTGTTGTCGGTGATGTTTCCTGTGTCCAAATAGTTCACGAACTTCCATTCCTCTTTCGGAGAGTAGGAATCTGCATTGGTAACGCAGGCATCACCTAATCTAATTTTTTTCCATGCTTCCATCATGTCACCGTCCTAACCTATATATTTCCTGTGAGCCGTTTTTACATTGCTCTGTTTGACCATTGCGTACTGCAAAGTCGTATCTATCCGTTGATGCCCAAGGAGCCGCTGAAGCTGCTCAATCGGCATTCCCTTATCAATAGCCATTGTCGCCAGCGTCCGCCGAAATTTGTGCGGATGCACTTTCGGAATGTTCAGCCGCCTGCCCATCTCGCGGAGCCTATGCTCGATGCCGCCAATCTGTATCCGTTCATGCGGAGCCCTCAATGTTACGAACAGGGCGGAATTCTCGTCCGTCCGGCTGTCGAGATACTCCTGCAAATGCAACTTGGCTCTGGCATCAAAGTACACGATTCGTTCCTTGTCGCCCTTGCCGAACACCACGCATTCCCGTTCCGCAAAGTTGATATCATCGCGGTTCAGAAGAACCATCTCACCGACACGCATTCCCGTTGAAGCAAGCATATCGATCATTGCCAAGTCCCGCAGTTCCTCGCAGTTGTCCCGCATCTTCTCCAAGTCCTCATCCGAGTAGGTCTCTTTGATGCTGCTTGCCGTTTTCACCTTATGAATACGGCGGACGGGGCTTTTTATGATGTAATCCTCATCCTCCAGCCACGAAAAGAAGCTGGACAGGATGCGGCGGATATTGTCAATTGTTACCCGGCTCGACTGGTTCCTGCTCTGATACTCGGTGAGGTATGTCCGCAAATCCTCCGTAAGAATATGTCGGACATTCTTGCCGAGAGATGAGACCATAGCGTCAATCGTGGTCTGATAATACTTCAGCGTCTTTTCCGAGCATCCCTCGATCCGCTTGGCGGCTATGAACATTGCTACAAGGTCATTGCTATCGTCCTCCTCCGGCTTAACCTCTGCGCCGGTCACTTCGTAGTGAAAGAGCGTCTGCTCCATCACTTGTCTCAGCTGTTGCAGCTGGGCATTGTCGAGGTATGGCAGCATCTGCTGCATTACCTCCGTCATCAGTTCCTGTTTCATGTCGTTTCTCCTTTTATTGGTATTTCCAGAGAACGACATCAACGGCAGTTCCGTTGGCTTTACTCTCGCCGTTGGTGAGAGTTAATCGCACTTAAACGAGAATTTAGCGGCTTAAAGGTCAAGGTCGGAGACATCCAATTCGCCGGACATCAGCCGAGGAAGTAAACTGTCACGGATAGCTTCAAGACGGCATATTTCCTCATAGTTATTGCGTATGGCGGCCATCCATAGGTGCTACAATTTCTTCAAACCGATCCATTTCACCCTTGGTAGGAATGATAATCGGCAGCGAATTAAGTGCATCCCGGTTGATGGAGCCGAAAACAGTACCCTCGCCATTAAACATATCCAGTTTCTCTCTCAGAGAGAAAACTGTATATAACACGAAAGACTGATGATTGTCCTTCGAGCGGATTGCGCCAAGACCACGACCTATGCAACAAGGCTCATAAGCAACATTAAGATCACCGACAGGAGCGCGAACACTCATAAGAACATCGTTTGATTGAGCCATGCGCTTGGGATCAGTTGTGAATAGACGCCGTGTCGGGAATCTGAATCCGAATTCTCCCCTTCCTTGGAAGAAAACGGTGCCGATGCCATCCTCATTATAGGTATCGCCTTTAGGAGACTGTCCCATCGTTATGTCTGCTACATCAGAAAGGGCTCCTTCAGCCCACTGATCGGAGGCATTATGAATAAACATATTGGTGTAAAGTGTTTGTGCCTGCTCCTGTAAATTCTCGTTTATTTCTGTATTAATCTGTATTTTTCTGTCAAGCACCTCCAGTATTCCTGCGATTTTTTCCTGTTCCTCGTATGTAAAATCGGGAACTTCATATTTCATAATGGCTGCTTTGTCCCCACGAGGCATCTTTGTGCCTTTCGAAGTCGCCATCGAGTAATCGAAAAATGTATCGTCTGCAAGCACATAGTACAGAAACCGCTTGCTCACGCCGTCCTTTGCTCTAAACACGAGAACATCGTTAGAGCAGCCACCATCGAACTCAGCAAACCATATCTTCTTGAAGTACGGTCTGATATTCGACACCAAGACATCGCCGGCAAGAAATGCCTGTGTTTGTGCTATGGTCGGCAATGAAGATGCGCTGGTAATGCCACCCTTGTTGGGGATCATATTCTCCGTGGATATATAGGTTTCATCATCCAGGATAGCAACATCGACTTTGCCCTTGGCGTATTCACATATATCCGCAAGATTATATTTCATACCCAATCGCTCCTAACTTTCTTCTGATCTCGTCCTCCAGTTCATGGGACTTGGCGAACATATCGGACAGTTCCGATGTCAGCCGCGCCATTTTCTCCTCAAATGGCTCGCCGTCATCTTCCTGCTCCTCAATGCCCACATAGCGTCCCGGCGTCAGTATATAATCCTGCTTTGCGATATCCTGCAGGGTGGCAACAGAGCAGAAACCCTTCACATCCTCAAGCGTTCCGTTCTGGAATGCCTCGAAGGTATCAGCCAACTTCTGAATATCCTCCTCGGAGAAATCCCTGTGTTTTCTGTCGACCATGTGTCCCATCTTGCGGGCGTCGATAAAGAGTGTCTTGCCTTTCTGCTTCTTGCCCTTCGTGATGAACCACAGCGTAACCGGGATGGTCACACTATAGAAAAGCTGTGTTGGCATGGCGATGATGCCTTCAATCAAATCATCCTCGATAATCTTCTTGCGGATTTCACCTTCGCCGCTGGACTGCGTGGAAAGGGCTCCGTTCGCAAGCACCAGACCGATTTTTCCGCTCGGTGCAAGATGATGGATCATGTGCTGAATCCATGCGTAGTTGGCATTGCCCGCAGGCGGGATACCATACTTCCAGCGCACATCCTCCAACAGTTTCTCCTGATTCCACGGGTGATAGTTGAAGGGTGGATTCGCAAGGATAAAGTCCGCTTTCAAGGTTGGGTGCAGATCGTTCGTGAAGGTGTCCGCCTGATAGGGACCGAAGTCGGCGTCTATTCCGCGGATAGCCATATTCATCTTTGCCATCTTCCAGGTATCGGCGTTTGCCTCCTGTCCGTAAACGGAGATTGCCCCACGCTTGCCGGAATGCGCCTGGATAAATTTCGCGCTCTGTACGAACATACCGCCGGAACCGCAGCAGCAGTCATACACGCGGCAGTTATCAAACGGACGGAGGATGGAGACAAGGGTCTTAACCACGCTGGACGGCGTATAGAATTCACCGCCTCCGACGCCTTCCTTCTCCGCAAACTGTGCGATACAGTATTCGTAGGTACGACCGAGGAGATCTTCACTCTCTTCGGTATTGCTCATATCAATGTTGTTCGTGAAGATGTCCACGACATCGCCCAACACCCGCTTATCAAGGTCGGGGCTGGCGTAGTTCTTCGGAAGGACATTCTTCAGCGTTTTGTTCTCGGCTTCGATGGCTCTCATGGCGTTATCGATAACCGTGCCGATCTCCGGCGTATGAGCGGCGGCAGCGATGGTACTCCATCTTGCCTCCTCTGGCACGAAGAAAACATTCTCCATCGTATAGGCGTCACGGTCATCCTCGAAACCATCGCCTTCATCCACGAGTTCCTGATATCTTTTATCAAAGGCCGCGGAAATGTAGCGCAGAAAGATAAGTCCGATGATTACCTTTCTGTATTCCGCTGCCGGGATATGTCCCCACAGAACGCAAGCCGCATCCCACAGTTGTTTTTCAAAGCCAATGTTGGCATTGGTTTTATCAGCCATCTAAATTAACCTCCTGCAGTAAATTGGATGTATCCATCCTCATTGTACTTTTTTGTGTTGTCCCATAATACGGACTTATTCGCCGTCCTTGTCAGTTTTTTCATCGTCTCTGTCATCGGCGGCACCGCCGGAACGAATCCAATCGTCCACCTCGGACAGCTTGAACTTCCAAAGTCTCCCTACTTTGTAGGCTGGCATATTGCGCTTGGCAATCCAGGCGAGAACCGTTTCTCTGCCGACTCCGAGATATGACTGGACTTCTTTCAATGTTACCCACTTCTCGATGTTGACTTCACTCACTGTATTACCTCCGTCTATTTCTGATACTCGAATTTTGCACTGACAAAAAATGTGAATGTGTTGCTGTTCGGGAAGCAATCGTTGTCATCGTTGTCTACCATGATCCACTTGCATTCCGATTTTCCTTCAAAGCCGCGGGCATCCATGCTCACGGTTATTTTTACGCCCTTATGCGGAGGCGTGTCCGGTATATCGATATAATTGGCGTCTGCTCTCGGACGGACGGCATCGTGGTTCAAGAAATAGAGCCTGCGGCCACGCCAGACCTGCGTTCCCGTATTCTCAAACTCCCAGGTGTGCTGAAACTTCTCGTAAATATTCACCTGGTAGGTCGGTCGGAACTTCGACTTGAAATATATCTGATCTCCCGGATATAACACCGATGCCGAATGATATGTTTCCGTCGTTTCTTCCTTCGGATCCGCAAGGAGCTTCTGATACTCCATAGCGGCAATATCGTCAGCCTCATCGGTATCGCTCTCAATAAATGCCCGGAACTGAATCGCCAACGCCCTGCACAGACAGTCCTCGTTCATTTTGGAGGTCGGAGGAATGCCAAAGGCAACCATCACATCCCGCATCTTTGCCGTTTCGATGTTTTCCTTATAAAAAGCAGTAAGACCGTACTCGTCAAACGAATGAAAGGATGCCTTGATATCTGGCGTCATGGTTCGGCTGCCGTCATATAGTTTTCTCGGTAACGGTACATCCCCGGAGGTGTACCGTTTTCCTTTTGTGAACGGGAAATGATTACTACCTGCTGCGCAGAAGCAGCGCATTACAAATATACCGCTGTTCTTCCTGCTCGGATAGTAAAGTTCCGTCCGTATGTGCGGGTATAACCGCTCAAAATATGTCTTTACCAGCACATCCGATTCTCCTTGTCCTGCGAATTTCGATTTGTCCTATGTTTTGTCTCATGTGTCCTATGTTAAGGCCGCTGTGTGTCTCATTTTGCGGCGCGATAATACTCTCGGATGGACGAGGAGTGCCGCCAAGATACACCGATGGCAGATTACACCTTTTTATTATATCACGAAAATGTGTAAAAATCAATCCCCTTCAGGTGTTTTGGTTTGTAAACCCTCATAAATCCACTCCAACTAACTTTTCAAGGAGGTGAACGGCATGGCAAGAAACAAGAAGCAGACTTCCAAGGCAGTCGCTACCAAGGCAAGTCAGATTCTCAAAGACGGTCGCTACAGCGACAAGTCAAAGTCTGTTGCAGGCAGTGCTCTGGCACAGACCAGACCGAGCAAGAAGAAATAAGCCTAATCCTGATGGGCAGTGACGCATTACCCAATACGCCTGCCCATCCCCTTCGGGGGAACCTGCTATAAAGGTGCATCACCTGATCAATGATGGCTCACGCCTTATAGTGGACAAGTAAATATCAGCACAGCGATCTGATGAGCAAGAGAGCTGCAATCGGAATGGAGATCACTCCATTTGGACTGCGGTTAGGTTACTATTGCCATTTTTCGCTGTTCAGAGAGCCTCCATTCCCACACGAATGGAGGTTTTCTAATGATTATCAAGTACAAATTCGCTACCGGCGAGGTGACGGAGGTCGAGGTCTCAGACGAGATCGGTACCGTCATCTTGGATTCCAGGCGTGAGGAACACGCCAACAACGAGCGCCATCGCTACCACACGGCATTCTCTCTCGATGACATGACCTACGAGGACAAGGACTACTTCTCCGCTGATGACAACCCGGAAAAGGCACTTATGCGGAAAGAATCCGCCAAGCAGCGTAAGGCCATGCTCTCGCAGCTCACACCCGTGCAGAGGCGCAGGTTTGAACTGTTCGAGGGCGGCATGAGCATCGCGGAGATTGCCCGTTCCGAAAAGGCTGCGTTCAACAGCGTCAAGGAGTCCATCGAGTCGGCTCAGAAGAAGCTGAAAAAACTTCTCTGATTTTTCTCAAGGGACACCCTCAATTTCGGTGTCCCTTTTCTGTTTAACAACGGAAGGACAAAACAATATCCCTTCCGGAAAGTGAGGTAAGTGCCATGAAGCACACATTACAGATCAGCGTCAGCAAGAAGCCGAAGAATGACGGTATCGCTGCCGTCCGCAAGGTTTCGGTAAGGGAGAAGCTCCTTCGATTCCTCTTCGGTGACAAAACCAAGCTCACGGTCATCGTTCCCGGCGACACCGTTCAGGAACTGGAGATCAGGGAGATTGGAAAGGAGGCAGCCCGTGAAACTGTATGAGATCAATGCGGAAATCCTCCGCCTTACGGATGCCATCGAGTTTGACGAGGAGACCGGGGAAATCCTCGGCGATGCGGATGAACTGTTCACGCAGATTCAGTCGCTTCAGATGGAGAAGAAATCCATCCTCGAATATCTCGCAAAACTCGTTCTGAACATCCGCTCCGAGGCGGCCGCCGTCAAGACCGAAGAACAGCGCCTTAAGGCACGTCGCGACAGACTTGCCAAAAAGGAAGAACGCCTGATGAAGGTGCTCGACCGCGAATGCGCCGGCGAAAAGACCGACCTTGGCGTAGCGACCTTCTCTTACCGCAAGACCTCCCATGTGGATGTGTCGGATGCGGCAAAGGCTGTCCGCTGGCTCAAGCGCAACAAACACCTCGACTGTTTCCGTATCCCGGCGCCGGAAGTCGCAAAGACCGAGGTCAAGAAACTCATCAACGCAGGAACGAAGGTACCCGGCTGCGCCGTAGTCGAGGACTACTCCTGCTCACTCAGATAAGGAGGCTATTTATCGATGTTAAACATCACCAAAGGGAAAATCGACCGCGCCTTAAAGGTGGTCGCCTACGGGAGCGAGGGTATCGGCAAGACAACCTTTGCCGCCGCTTTCCCGGAACCGCTCTTCATTGATACCGAGGGCGGCACGGCTCACATGGACGTGCGCCGTATCGACAGACCGCAGTCCTGGGAGGAACTGCTCTCCATTGTGAACGAGGTCGCCGCTGATCCGAATGTCTGCAAGACGCTCGTACTGGATACGGCGGATTGGGCGGAGGCGCTCTGCGTCACCCATGTATGCCAGAAGTATAAGCAGAACTCCATCGAGAGTTTCGGTTACGGCAAGGGCTACACCTACCTTGCAGAGGAGTTCAGCAGACTGTTCTCCGCACTCGACGCTGTGATCGCGTCCGGTAAGCACGTGGTCATTACCGCTCACGCCAAGATGCGCAAGTTCGAGCAGCCCGACGAGCAGGGTGCCTACGACAGATGGGAAATGAAGCTCTCGAAGCAGATCGCTCCGCTCTTAAAAGAATGGTGCGATATCTTTGAGCAGCGCCTCATAGTGCTTGGGGTCGATGCCGGAGAGCTTCGGAGCACCGTACTTTTTAAGGAGCGCCTGGATCTCGGTCGTGAATCCGGCTCGGCTCTTTTCACCGAGGACTGCTCGGACTTCCTCCAGCGTCAGTTCCTTTTTGGGAGCAGGTGCAGGTGTCTTCGGCTCTGCATCAACAGTCGGCTCATTCTGCAGCATGGCATCTGCCACAGCCTGAACGCTGTCCGCCAGTGAGCGAAGATCCTCGACCACATCGAGCAGGAGCTTGACCTTACTCATGTACACCACCTCCCATCGGAACTTCGGTGATGGCAATGGACTCGACCGAGTTGCCGGGAACCACGACCATGACCTTCTGCTTGGGACCCAGAAGCAGGGTGAAGAGTTTCT
>ENA-ORRE01000967-ORRE01000967.1-human-gut-metagenome-genome-assembly--contig:-NODE-967-length-20774-cov-7.812491_pt1 | contig 20774 bp, 14 predicted proteins | sample MGYA00242171_ERZ509126 | MGnify/ENA primary metagenome ERZ509126 (study PRJEB26280, sample SAMEA2338648) | human gut metagenome | biome: human gut; feature: human-associated habitat; material: faeces... | reverse complement strand
GCTGTATTCCACCAGATTTTCCGCGCGGGCCACGCCGATGCGCGAGCAGAAGTCACGGATGGCTTCCGGGGTGTACCCCCTGCGTCGCATCCCGCAAATGGTGGGCATACGGGGATCGTCCCAGCCGCGCACGAATCCGCCCTTCACGAGCTGGATGAGCTTGCGCTTGGACAGCACGGTATAGGTCAGGCCAAGGCGGGCGAACTCGATCTGGCGCGGCGGCTCTTCAAAGCCGATAGCGTCGACGAACCAGTTGTAGAGCGGCCTGTGATTCTCGAACTCGAGCGAGCACAGGGAGTAGGTGACTTTCTCCGCAGCGTCGGAGAGGGGATGCGCGAAATCGTACATCGGATAGACGCACCACTTGTCGCCCGTCTGATGATGGGAGACGTGCGCTATTCTGTAGATGACGGGGTCGCGCATATTGATATTCGGGCTCGCCATGTCTATCTTGGCGCGAAGCACCTTTTCACCGTTTGCAAACTCGCCCTCGGTCATGCGGCGGAACAGGTCGAGATTCTCCTCGACCGAACGGTCGCGGTAGGGGCTGTTTTTGCCGGGCTCGGTCAAGGTGCCGCGGTATTCGCGTATTTCATCGGGCGACAGGTCGCAGACATACGCCTTGCCCTCCTTGATGAGTTTTATCGCGCACTCATAGAGGAAGTCAAAATAGCTCGAGGCATAATATACCTCGTTCCACTTGTAGCCGAGCCACTCGATATCCTCTTTAATGGCATCGACGTATTCGACATCCTCCTTGGAGGGGTTGGTGTCGTCGAGACGGAGGTTGCAAATGCCGCCGTACTTCTCGGCAATGCTGAAATCGATGCAAATAGCCTTTGCGTGGCCGATATGCAGGTAGCCGTTGGGCTCCGGAGGAAATCTCGTCTGCACGCGGGTGTTGACCCCGTTTGCGAGATCCTCATCTATGAAGTCGGTTATGAAATTTGAATTGAGATTTGTGCTGTCCGCCATTTATATCTCCTCCTTGTAGTGTGCGAGTGCCGAGGCGAGTCTCGCTCTGACCCTGTCCTCGCCGAGCAGCCTGATTATCGAATGAAGGTCGGGTGTGTTGCGGCGCGAGGTCACGGCGATTCTGATAACGGTCGACAGGTCGCCGACATGACCCTTGAACGCCGAGGGGTCTTTCTTGTATTCCTTGACATTGGGCGTGTAGCCGAGCGGCTCGCACATGGCCTTTATGCGTGCAAACCACGCGTCCTTGTCGTCGTTTATGTCAAACTCGCCGATGTATTTTTCGAGTATTGCCGCCGCATCGCCTGCGCCGATGTTCTCGGGCAGGGTGTAGTCGGGGGTATACAGCCCGTCGTAGAAGTAGGAGACGAAGTCCTTGACCTGCTCCCAGCTTGCGATATCCTTTCGCGGCTTCGGGCAGTCGCGGTCTATCGAGAATATGCCGCGCGCAAAGTCGCGGTCGGAGTCGAGAAGCGTATATAGCTCGCCGTCGTATTTTTGTGCCCAGTCGAGCACGCTTGAAAGCACCTCGTCCGCCGTCATGTGCGAAATAATATTCTTGCTCACGTCGTTGAGCTTCGCCATGTCGAACAGGCAGCCGCTGACGCTCATCTTCTTGAGATTAAACGGGAATTTCCAACAGTCCTCCGAGGGGTTGGCTCTGCGCCAGTCCTCGAAGTTCGAGTTGAGAAGCGTCATGATGTATTCTATAACGCTCTCTTTCGGATAGCCCTGCTCGACAAAGTAGCTGACCGCCGCCTCGGGATCCTTTCTCTTGGAGAGCTTGCGCTTTGCGCCCGTCTCCTCGTCTATCTTCATCACCTGCGGAGTGTGCGCGTATTTCGGCACTCTGTAGCCGCAGGCCTTGAACAGCGCGATATGCTTGGGGACGGAGGATATCCACTCCTCGCCGCGAATGACGTGGGTCGTGCGCATAAAGTGGTCGTCGCAGACGTGCGCGAAATGATAAGTCGGCACGCCGTCGCTCTTTAAGAGCACCTCGTCGATTATATTCTCGGGCATCTCTATCTTGCCGCGGATCAAGTCGTCAAAGACTATCCTCTTGTTCTCGTCGCCCTCGGAGCGAAAGCGCAGCACATAGGGCTCGCCCGCCTCTATGCGTCTCTTCTGCTCCTCAAAGCTCAGGTTGCGGCACTTCGCCCACTTGCCGAAATATCCGGTTATCGCAGCGCCGCCGTTTTCCTGCTCCTCGCGTATGGCGGAGAGCTCGTCCGCCGTGCAGAAGCAGGGGTAGGCCTTGCCCTCCTGCACGAGACGCTTGGCTATCGCGTGATATATCTCAACGCGCTTGCTCTGCGTGTAAGGGCCGTAGTCGCCCTTTTCCGTGTCAAAGCCGGTCACGCCCTCGTCGAATTCGAGACCGAAATTTTTGAATCCGTTGATTATCGCGGAGACGCCGTCGGCGACCTCGCGTTTTTTGTCGGTGTCCTCTATTCTCAGATAAGTCAGCCCGCCGCTGACTCTCGCCGTCAGAAAATCGACGAGCGCGCCGAACAGGCCGCCTATATGGAGATATCCCGTCGGACTCGGAGAGAATCGGGTCACACGCGCCCCCTCGGGAAGCTCGCGCGGGGGGTATCTCAGCTCGCACTCCTCCGGCGTCAATATGTCCGGGCCGAAGAGGAGATCGGCGAGTTTTTCGTTATCAGTCATTAAACCGCACTCCGTTTCTTTGAGTAAATATATACACTATATTATCGCAGAAAAACGCCCGTCAATCAAGAGCCAAAGAACAATTTCTCAAATCAAAAGAGGACAATCGATAAAAATTTCATAAATCTTTATTTTTCCATTGATTTTTGCGCTCTTTTATTTTATAATGAATACGACCGCGCAAGCAGTGGATTGATTTTTCGTGCTCATTCGCTCGGGAGAGAAAACCGCAAAAAAGCGCGACTGAATGAAGATTTCATATTCGGAGGTAACAGAAATGACAAAGAAGATCATAGCTCTTGTCCTTGCTCTCTGCTTCGTTTTTGCTTTTGCAGCCTGCAAGAAGGATAAGGACAACGGCGACACAACCACAGGCGAGCCCAACACTTCCGCAAACGGCGAGACCGTTGCAAACGACGAGTCCACCGATGCAGAACCCGCGAGCGGCGACGAGTCCACCGAGGCTGAGACCGACGCTTCCGGCAACACCGTAGCTCCCGAGGAGACCAAGAAGGACAATCAGGGCGGCAATCAGGGCGGCAATCAGGGCGGCAGCAGCACTGCTTCCAAGCCCGCGACAAAGGCTGAGATAGTTGCGTATTTCAACAAGGCCATTAACGGCGTTAAGCCCAACGCAAAGAGCGTTACAAGAGTTTCTGAGACGAACTACAGAAGCGGCAAAATCACCGGAGTTCCCTCTTTTGTTAATTCGCTTGTCGGCGGTATAGACAGCTTTGTTGACGGTCAGCTCAAGAAGAACAGCAAGGGCTCCGAAACATTCTCCAATTCTGCGGCTATAAAGGCTAACTTCCCTGTTGAGAACGAGTCCTGGTCGAGCAAGCTTACTGCGAATGATGTCGCAAGCGCAACTTGCACCGAGGCGGGCGGAGTTTACACCATTACTATAAAGACGGTTGCCGACAAGGCTTCCTCCAACGTTCATCACGGCTCGGGTCATGCCCCGAAGGTTTTCAGCGTGGTTCTCCCGTCCGTTATCAACGATCAGTTTAGCAGCGGCGTGCTTAAGTCTGTCGCTAAAGCCTTTAAAATCGGCACCGCTCAGATGGAGTATCCCTCCGGCACAGTTACCGTTAAGGTTGATGCTAAGACCAGCCGTGTTATCAATGCTACATATGATGCCAAATGGACAATTCACCTTCCTCTTGGCGACGAAATGGTAGTGCTTCCTTTCGGCACAAAGACCATTTACAACATCGCTTACTAATTAAACAAAATGACTGTTTTGAGGCAGGAGAGCTCCTGCCTCAAACTGTATTTCTAAACATATTAAAAAAGAGGGATATTTAAAATGGAAAAGAAAGTTCTTGTTGAAACTTCCGCCCGCCATGTACATGTCACCAGAGAAGCTCTCGATATCCTCTTCGGTGAGGGCTATGAGCTGACCGTCAAGAAGGAGCTCTCTCAGCCCGGCCAGTTTGCGAGCAACGAGCGCGTTGCCGTTATCGGACCGAAGGGCAGTTTCCCGGCGGTCTCCATCCTCGGCCCCGTGCGTCCCGAGAATCAGGTTGAGATTTCGCTCACCGACGCCCGTTCGATAGGCGTGACCGCTCCCGTAAGAGAGAGCGGCGACGTTGCGGGCAGCGGCGCCTGCAAGCTTGTCGGCCCCAAGGGCGAAATAGAGCTTGAGTGCGGCGTTATCGCGGCGCAGAGACATATCCATGCAACTCCCGAGGACGCCGAGAAGTTCGGTCTCAGTGACAAGCAGATTGTCAGCGTGAAGATCGATTCCGACGGACGCTCGCTTGTATTCGGCGACGTGGTAGTCAGAGTCAGCCCGAAGTACGCTCTGGCAATGCACATCGATACCGACGAGTCCAACGCCGCAGGCGCAACTCCCGGCCTCATGGGCGAGATACTCGCATAACTCTCCGAAATTCAGCCCTCTGCGCTTTTTCGTGCGGAGGGCTTTTTCTTTTTCGGGTCGGCGGTGAAGGATAATATCTGTCTGCGATATTTCTTTTGCCGAAATGAATATTTCTTGCCGCCGCGATTTACGATGACGTATTTCAACAATTTATAAGCCTTTTTGTTAAGCGATTTTTTATTTTTTGTCTATTGACGGATTTGTGCAACAATTATACAATATATGTAACAAAGCCCCAAAGGAGTGGAAAAGATGAAGAAGATTATTGCAATAATCCTTGCGGCTGTGCTCGTTCTTTCGTTTGCGGCCTGCAAGAAGACCGATAAGAACCCCGATACAACCGCTGCGGCCGACGCTCAGACCTCAGAGCAGGCGGGTGACGTGACCGGTGAGGAGACTGCTTCAACCGACGAGACGTCCTCCGAGACCGAGATTGTTACCGATAAAGAGGGACACACCGTTGTCGAGACAGACGCTGCCAAGCCCTCCGAAAGCAAGACCCCGTCCGGCGGCAGCACCGTGACTCCCTCAAAGGATCTCAATACCAACGACGCTGCGGCCTGCATCAAGGCTTATCAGGCGGCTATCGCCAAGACAAAGCAGTTCAAGAGCGGCAGACAGAGCATGTCCCTCAAGGGCGAGATAACCGCAAGCGGATTTCTCGGAGCCATTTTTTATGTGGCTCAAAAGAGTATAGCCAACGCGCTGAGCAAGAACTCCAAGGATCGCACCGATATCCCCGGCAACCCCTCGGGTATGAAGGCGAGCCACATGAAGAGCGCGAGCGCAGTGACCAGCGGCAACTACACCACTATAACCTTCAACGTCAAGGATCAGACTCAGGGTCCCAAGGCGAGCAACCATGCAGGCTCCGTAGGCTGTGCGGTCGGTACTCTCGGCGATGTTGACAGAGCTATAAAGGAGCTCGGACTCAAGGTTGACTACAAGGACGGCAAGATAGAGCTGACCTACACCAACTGCAAGGTCGTTGTCAAAATCGACAACACCACCGGCAAGATCGTCGAGGGCAGCTGGGTTTATGATGTCAACGTCTATGCAAACGGCATCAAGGTCTCCGGCGTCTCCGTAAACAACCTCAAGGGTATCGTCGCTTTCTCGTATACCGCGAAGGGCTGATAACCGAAAAACCGAAGCCGTCCGTCTTTTTCAGGCGGGCGGCTTTTTGCTGCCTTTTGACAAAAAAGCAAGATTCCGCCGGCTTTATTAAAAGTTAATTATTATATACACTTTTTTATAAGATTTTTCTTGACCTGACTGCGCCGATAGCTTAAAATATAAATCCGGGAATAAATATTACGGGAGGGAGAAGAATGGATAAAAAGCTTTTGAGATTCGCTGCGGCAGTGCTTGCGGCAATATTGCTCTTTTCCTTCTCGGCGTGTAAGAAGGATGACGGCGACTCCGACTCCTCAACCGAGGAGCCGTCGGTAACGGTCGACTCGGACACAGTAACCGAGTCGACAAAACCGGAAGGAGAGAGCACAACGGGCGAGTCGACTACCGTCGGCCCAAGACCCTCGGCGCAGACCGGCTCATCCGGCACGACAAAGCCCGAGGCTATTAATGTTTACAGCGGGCTCAACTCCACCAATACCTCTAAGGTGCTCCGATATTACAAGGCGGCGGCTGCGAACACAAAGAGCATAGACGCCACGCAGCTTATGTCGATAAAGCGCGTTGACTACACTCCGCGCAACAGCTTCCAAAAGGGAATGCTCTCCCTGTTTACGGGCATAGCCTCTGCGGCGCTCGCGGCGAACAGCACGCCTGTGAACGAAGTGCCCGGAGTGCCCGATGAAATTAAGTCGAGCGACCTCATTTCGGCAAATGCCGTCGCTTACGGCAACTATACTATAGTGACCCTGAATGTCAGAACACAGCAGGATGATCAGAACACAAAGGACGCGCACCGCGGGCCTGTCGGGCGCACTGTCGGCACGGTAGGCAACCTTGACAGAGTCTTTGACGAGATGCCGAGCATCAAGGTGGACACCTCAAAGGGCAACATTACGCTCAGATATGACGACTGCAAGGTCGTTGTCAAAATCGATAATGTCAGCGGAACGATAGTCAGCGGCACATGGAGCTACACCGTCGATATAGATGTAGATAATATATACGCGAGTATAGCGGGTAGCGACAGTATGCTGATAACGGATACCGGCGGCGCGGTCGATTACGTCATAAAGACTAATGACGGAACGACGCTTCGCAACGGCGTAAAAAAATAAAACAGGGGACTGTCTGCGGCTAAACGCGACAGTCCCGTTTTTTCACGGCAATAAAAGAGAGCTGCCTTTTGGCAGCTCTCTCTGTTTTTTATGTTTATTTGTCGGACTCGGCCTCGGCAGCCTTGGCTTCGTCGATGACCTTCTGCGCGACTACGGGCGGTGCGTCCTCGTAGCGGGTGAACTCGAGGGAGAACCAGCCTCTGCCGGCGGTCACGGAGCGCAGGACTGTTGAGAAGTCGCCCATCTCGCCCATGGGAACCTCCGCGATGAGCTCCTGAATCTTCGGCTCGTCGGACGGACCCATGCCGAGCACGCGGCCGCGGCGCTTGGTGACGTCGCCCATGATGTCGCCGAGATTTTCATCGGGCATATAGGCCTTCAGAGTGCCGATGGGCTCGAGGATAACGGGGTTAGCCTGCGGGATACCGTTCTTGTAGGCTATGTTGGCAGCGGTCTTGAACGCCATTTCGGACGAGTCGACCGGATGATAAGAGCCGTCATAGAGCGTAGCCTTTAAGCCGACCATCGGATAGCCTGCAAGCACGCCCTTCTTGACGCTGTCGCGCAGACCCTTTTCGACTGCGGGGAAGAAGTTCTTCGGCACGGAGCCGCCGACAACCTCCTCGGCGAAAACGAGATCGTCGCTCTCGCAGGGCTCGAAGCGGATAAAGACGTCGCCGAACTGGCCGTGTCCGCCGGACTGCTTCTTATGTCTGCCCTGAACCTCGACCTTCTTGCGGATGGACTCTCTGTATGCAACCTTCGGCACGCTGAGGTCAACCTCAACGCCGAACTTGTTCTTGAGCTTGGATACGATAACGTCAAGGTGCTGTTCGCCCAGACCGGAGAGCACCTGCTCGCGGGTCTCCTTGTTGATGACGAACGAAATAGTGGGATCCTCTTCGAGAAGTCTGAGCAGGCTCGCCGCGACCTTCTCTTCGTCGCCCTTCTTGCGGACCTTGACTGCCATGGACAGGCAGGGGGTCGGGAACTTAATGCCCTCGAGGGTTATCGGGTTCTTGGGCGAGCAGATAGTGTCGCCCGTCTTTATGCCCGCAAGCTTCGTCACAACGCCGATATCGCCGGCGGGGATGCAGGCTGCGTCCTCCTGCTTGCTGCCCTTGAGGGTGATTATCTTGCCCATTCTCTCGCTCTCTTCGGTGCGGGAATTATATGCGGGAGTGTCCGCGGTTATCTTGCCGGATACGACCTTGAAGAAGGACATCTTGCCGACGAACGGGTCGGCGATGGTCTTGAAGCATATAGCCGCAAGAGGGCCGTTCTCGTCGCAGGGAAGACCGTTCTCGCCCGCCTTGTCGGCTGCGGAGGGAGCGGAATATACTATCTCGTCAAGGAGCATATCGATAGCTTCGCAGGTGTAACCCGCGCAGGCGTATACGGGGATAACGGAGCCGTCGCTGACTCCGGAGTTGAGAGCCTTGATTATCTCTTCGCGGGTGAAGGTCTCGCCGGCGAAGAACTTCTCCATAAGCTCGTCGTCGCTCGAGGCGACGGCCTCGGTGAGTATATCGAGCATCTCGTCAAGCTGCGCGTCGGAGGGCATATCGACTTCCTTTTTAGTGCCGCCGCTGTAGTCAAAAGCCTTGCGGGATGCGAGGTTGACATACGATGCGACCTTGCCGTTCTCCATATGGGGGACGATAACGGGGCAGATAGCGGCGCCGACCTCCTCCTTTATGGCTGCAAAGGTCTTGTAGAAATCGGTGTTATCCGCGTCGCAGCGGGTGATTGCGAACATTCTCGAGATACCTCTGGTGTTCGCGGCCTTGAGAGCCTTCTCCGCGCCGACGTCGAAGCCCGAGCCCGCCGCGGTGACTATGAGCACGCTGTCCGCCGCGCGGATGCCTTCGCTCATGCCGCCCGCAAAGTCAAAAAGACCGGGAGTGTCAATTATATTTATCTTCGCGCCGTTCCACTCTATAGCGGCAACAGCGGTTGATACCGTGGCCTTTCTCTTTTTCTCCTCGGCGTCAAAGTCGAGCACGGTGGTGCCGTCGGCGACTCTGCCGAGTCTGTCTGTAGCCTTCGCGGTGTAGAGCATGGCCTCCGCAAGGGTAGTTTTTCCTCTTCCGCCATGGCCTGCAATGGCGATATTTCTGATGTCTTTCGCGTTATAGGCTTTCAAAAAAAGTCCTCCTTATCAAAGCGCCGCCGCGCGTTTAGATTTACTGCATAAAAAATAACCACAGTTTTGAGGAAATTATAGCATAGATAACTATAGATTTCAATAAAAAATTGAAAATATATTCATTAATGTTATATAAACAGATTAGGCGGGACGCAGGGACGCAAAAGAATAGGAAAATACTATGCTTTGTCACATTGAAGTGCTTTCCGAATAATATTTGTTTCGGATATAAAAATAAGGACCGCAGATTCGCCGCAGTCCCTGACGAAAATATCGCCCGCAATAAAATATCCCACGCGCCGTGGGAGAATATGCCGTCCGTAGTCGCTCTTGGCTTTCTCTTCATCAGGTTGCCCTCGGCTTTCTCCATACCGAGCGCAAGGCCGGGCAGGGAGTCGGTGACCATGTTTATCCAAAGCAGGTGAACGGGCTCGAGAAGCTGGAAGTTGAGGATAGAGGCAACGAACATGATTATAACTTCGGACATATTCTTCGGACATATTCGTTGAAAGCTGGAACTGAAGCACCTTGCAGACGTTGTCGTAGATCTTTCTGCCCTCTTCGACCGCGTTGACGATAGTGGCGAAGTTGTCGTCCGCGAGAACCATGTCGGCGACGCCCTTTGTGTACTGAACTATGCCGGAAGCCGTCTTATGGACGGTGGACATCATCTTTCTTCCGGAGTCGAACGGAGCTTCGCCGATTCTGGGACTCGCCTTGACGAGGTCATTCTTGCTCATGCCCAGGGCATAGGCGTATCCGACGAGAGCAGCCTCGGTGGGCTCGCCCGTGACCTTGCCGGCGTCGTCTATCTGAGCGTCGGTGCAAAGAGCCATAGCCTCGGCTATGAGCTTCTCATTGTCGCCGAAATGATCGACGACGGTAATCTTGTTCTGGGTCAGAGTGCCCGTCTTGTCGGAGCAGATTATCTGAGTGCAGCCGAGAGTCTCAACTGCGGTAAGCTTACGGATAAGAGCCTGCCTCTTGCTCATCGCGGTAACGCCTATGGAAAGGATTATCGTGACGACTGTCGGCAGTCCCTCGGGTATGGCAGAGAGCGCAGGAAAAGATTGAAAAAAGACCTTCAACAGTATTATCTGCCAAAGGTCTTGCGTCAAACGCCTGAAGGCCGTCTGTCTGCTGCCAGCCGAAGTGAGATTGTTGGCAAACAGATAGGATAATCCTCATAGCTACTCCCCATTGGTACATCAATAAATGATATCATATTCGGGGAAAAGTCAAGGCGTATTCAATAAAAAATTATCTTTTTGTCGAAAAATGTCAAATTATTATATTATCTGGAGGCTTTTCTTTTCGCTGCGGCACGCTGAACGGCCTTGATTATCTCGACTATCGGGATTATCGAAAACGCGAGGGCGAGCGATGTCGCATATTCGGCGAAGCCTATCGGAGTGAAGCCGAAGGCGTTTGCGAGGAACGGTATCTCAATAACCGCCGTAGTCAGCACGAGCGACGCCACCATAGCAGCGAACAGGGGCAGGTTGTGGCTGCCGCGAAGGCTCATCTTTATGACCGAGCCGCGCTGCGAGCGCATATTGAACGAGTGGAAGATCTCGCACATCGACATGGTGAGGAATGCCATGGTCATGCCCTGCTCGCACTGTGCGATGTTCATGAACGCCCAGTGTCCCGTCTCGAAGCGTTCGCCTATAAAGAACGCCGCGAGGGTCAGCGCGGTAACGAGCACGCCCTGATAGAGCACGTCAAAGCCGAGCCCACCTGCAAATATTCCGTCCGACGGGTCGCGCGGGCGGCGGCGCATGATATCGCTCTCCGCCTTTTCGAGTCCGAGCGCGAGCGCCGGGAAGCAGTCGGTGACGAGGTTTATGAACAGCAGATGCGGTGCTTCGAGAATGGTGAAGCCGAGAAGCGTTGCGGTGAATATCGCGAGCACCTCCGCAAGGTTCGAGCCGAGCAGGAACTGAATGGCCTTTCGGATATTGTCATATATCCTGCGCCCCTCCTCGACGGCGTTGACAATGGTCGCGAAGTTGTCGTCCGTGAGCACCATGTCGGCGACGTTCTTCGTGACGTCCGTGCCGGTTATGCCCATGCCTATTCCGATATCCGCGCTCTTTATCGACGGCGCATCGTTGACTCCGTCGCCCGTCATGGCGGTTATCTTGCCCTTTGAGCGCCAGGCGTTGACTATTCTCGTCTTGTGCTCGGGCTGCACGCGCGCGTATACATATATATTCTCGACTCTGTCCGCGAACTCCTCGTCGCTCATCGCGGAGAGCTCCGCTCCGGTTATGGCCTGCGAGGGGTCGGTGAGTATGCCGAGCTCCGAGGCGATGGCAACGGCGGTGTCCCTATGGTCGCCGGTTATCATAACGGGGGTTATGCCCGCGCCGCGGCACTCCTCTATAGCCGCCTTGACCTCCGGGCGAACGGGGTCTATCATGCCTGTAAGGCCGATGAATATAAGATCATGCTCGAGCGCCTCGGGCGAAAAATCGTCGGGCGCGGAGTCGTATTTTCTCATCGCCGCCGCGAGCACGCGCAGAGCCTTATCCGCCATCCTCTTGTTTTCCGAGGCTATTGTCGCCCTTATCTCGTCTGTCATCGGAACGATTTTTCCGTCGATAAAGGCGTGGGTGCAGAGGTCGACGACAACATCGGGAGCACCCTTTGTGTATTGAATAATGCCGTCCGGTGTCTTGTGGACGGTGGACATCATCTTTCTGCCGGAGTCGAACGGAGCTTCGCCGATTCTCGGGCTGTCGCTTTTCAGCTCGCCCTTATGAAGTCCGAGGCTTATCGCGTAGCTGACGAGAGCCGCCTCCGTGGGCTCGCCGATCACGAGCCCGTCGGAATCCTCCTGCGCGTCGGAGCAGAGGGACATGGCTCTTGCGAGCAGCTTTTCGTCGCCGTAATGATCGACGACGGTCATCTTGTTCTGCGTGAGAGTGCCTGTCTTGTCGGAGCAGATTATCTGCGCGCAGCCGAGCGTCTCAACAGCGGTGAGCTTGCGGATAACCGCATTTTTCTTCGACATATTCGTAACGCCTATCGACAGCACGATAGTGACCACCGCCGCAAGTCCCTCGGGAACGGCGGCAACGGCGAGACTGACGGCTACCATAAACACGTCGATAACGCTCTTGAATATCAGCGCGGGATCGCCGCCCGCGAGAGTGGAGCGCTCCATGAACAGCGAAAACGCGAAGATGAAAACGCAGATTCCCAGCACAAGGAAGGTGAGCGTCTTAGAGAGTCCCGCAAGCTTTTTCTGGAGCGGGGTCTGTCCGTCCTCCGCCTTTGTTATGGCATCGGCTATCTTGCCCATCTCGGTATTCATGCCCGTGTCGGTGACAACGGCCTTGCCGCGTCCGTAGACAACGGCGCTGCCCATATACGCCATGTTCTTTCTGTCGCCCAGCGGAATATCGCCGCCGTTGCCCGCGCCGAGAACGGAGATAATCTTGCTCACGGGCACGCTCTCGCCCGTCAGCGCAGCCTCCTCTATTTTAAGGCTGGCGCTCTCGAATATGCGGCAGTCTGCGGGAACAGCGTCGCCCGCCTCGAGCACAACAACGTCGCCGACGGTCAGATCCTCGCTCTTGACGGTCATGATTTTGCCCTCGCGTATGACCTTGGAGGTCGCCGCGCTCATCTCCTGAAGCGCCTCGATAGCCTTTTCCGCCTTGCTCTCCTGCAAGACGCCGAGCACGGCGTTTATGAGCACAACGGCGAGGATTATCACGGTGTCCGTAGGGAAGGACGGCGAGCCGGAGACCTTGCCCTCGTAGACTGTCGTCACGGCGGATATGACCGCGGCGACGATAAGGATGATTATCATCGGGTCGGCAAGCTGTTCAAAAAACCGCTTGACGAGCGATTTCTGCTTTGCCTGTGCCAATTTGTTTTTGCCGTATTTCTCAAGACGGCGTTCGGCCTCGGACTGCGAAAGTCCGTTTTCCGAGCTCTCCGTCCGCTTAAACACCTCGCGGACGTCTTCAAGATAGTACTTCAATTTTTATGCCTCCCTTTCGGTTAAACAAAAAAGACCTTCGACAGACCATGTCTGCCAAAGGTCTTGCCTCAAACACGCCTGAACGCATATGTCTGCTGCCAGCCGGGCTCGGTCGGTTATTGCGGCCTGCACGACGGTTGGTGACAGCAAGATGGGCTTTCGCCCATAGCTACTCCCCAATGGATTACATTTATCATATCCTAAAGGACATATTTTGTCAATTAACAATTTGTAAATTTTTATCGGGCTTTCGTGATTATTCGACAAAATTGCTATTGACAAAGGCGAAACGGGATTATATAATTATTTGCGTATTCTGACAAATGTTTCTGTGGACTCGCATGTTTTTTGTAAGCCATTGACCGTTTGCGTTTGATGGTTCGAGAAAATGTGCGGGTCCATTGCACAACATATAATATAGAATGCAAATTTTTTCACGGAGGTACCGCAATGAAGGGTACAGTCAAATGGTTCAACGCAGAAAAAGGTTTTGGCTTCATCGCTAACGATGAGGGCGGCGACGATGTTTTCGTACATTTCTCCGCTATCGTTGCAGACGGATACAGAACTCTTACCGAGGGTCAGAAGGTCACCTTTGAGGTCGAGCCGGATCCCAAGGATTCCAGCAAGCTCAGAGCTGTCAACGTTGTCGGCGAATAATTTTTCCCGCAGTTGATAAGACGGCCGCGTTTCCGCTGACCGCAGAGCAAAATGACAAAGGTCATAATTCACAAAGCGTGGATTATGGCCTTTATTTTTTCCCGATTTTTTTGTTTTACGCTCTAATAATTATCGGTAAAGCGAAATGCATTGCCGCGGGCAGAGTTGTTTTTGATATAATATTGTGATATAATTCAATATAGAACAGATATGCATACAGTGAAGAAGGGATGTGCGACGATGTCGGTTCCGAAGTATTATCAGTTTTTTCCATATGTTCTTGACTGCCTCGCGGACGGAGAGGAACATAATTTAAAAGAGATTGCGGAATATTGTGCCGATAAATTTAAGCTTACCGATGAGGACAAAAGAGAAATGTTGCCGAGCGGGCAGCCGACATATCTAAACCGCGTCGGCTGGGCAAGAACCTATCTGAAAAAAGCCGGATTGATAGACAGGGCTTCAAGATCGGTATATGTGATAACGGAGCTCGGGAAAGAAGCAGTTGAAAAAGGAAGCAGCAAAGTTGACCTTGATTATCTGCGTAAATTTGATTCTTTCAACGAGTTTTCCAATCCTAAAAATGCCCAAACGGAGAAGAGCGGCATAAACAAAAAAGAGGAAAGTCCGCAGGAACAGCTTGAAATCTCCATACGAGAAATCAATTTGTCGCTTGCCGACAGTTTGATGAGCGAGTTGTTGAAAATGACTCCGTATGATTTTGAAAACTTAATCGTAAGACTGCTTATAAAAATGGGTTACGGAACATTAAAACAAAACGAATCGGCAGTTACTCAAAAATCCGGAGATGAAGGTATTGACGGAATTGTGTCGGCAGATAAGTTCGGTTTCGATTCGATTTATATACAGGCGAAAAAGTGGAGGTCGGATACCACGGTCGGGAGACCCGAGATACAAAGATTTTTAGGTGCGTTGGCGGGACAGGGTGCAACAAAGGGGATTTTTATCACGACGGCACACTTTTCAAAAGAAGCAACAGCTTTTGCGGAAAAACAGCTGCACCAAAAAATTGTTTTGGTTGACGGGAATCAACTGACGGAACTGATGATTGAATATAATTTGGGTGTTTCGGTGGTCGAAACCTATGTAGTCAAAAGAGTTGACTACGATTTTTTCAATGATGATTTGTAATAAAACAGGCGTCGGAGCTCAGCTGCCTTGACGCCTGTTTTTCTGCTGTTCGGTAACAGCAGAAAGTAAATCAATCATTATTATTTCTTCTCGAAAGCATATCTTTGGCAATTCTCTTTGCAAGCTCATCCATGTGCGAGAAGTCCATGGCGGAGATATATATGCTCTCCAATTTGTCGTGAATTTCCTTTGCGCTCTTGAGCGAGTCCGCCGCCTCGGCGATAAACTCGCCGTAGGCCTTCTTTGTGAAATTCAGCCGCGGCAGACGGCGGCGAAGCGCGGCGCGGTCGGTGAAGCGCGCGCAGTTTGTTTTCACGGCTCCGTCAAGCTCCGCCTCATGCAGCCTGTTTGAGGTCACGAAGCCGAGCGACAGCGCGGGAATGAGCAGATGCTCCGGCTCGCCGCTCGGGTCGAGCGGGCAGGGACTTGCGATTATATCGTGCCCGCCCGACAGCGCATATCCGCGCAGCAGGGAGAGCAGCGCCGATGAGCACGCCGCGTTTTCGTCCTCTATGACATAGACTTTCTCGCACATCGCCTCAACGGTTTTATTAAAAAAGGTTATCCCGTCCGGCGTGACGGCGGACAAATTTATGTGCCTCTCCTCGCCGATACGCCCCGCGGGAGAACCGAACTCGCGCGCCGCTATGCGCGAATGCCGTGCGCTTTATTTTTGCCGTGTCGGCGCAGGCGAGCGTCAGGCGCAGAATATCCTCGCGCAAAAGAGCCGAGGCCTCGAGGAAACGTCTGCATCTGCGGTGAAATGCCGCGTTTTCGTCGCTGAGAGAGATGATTTCGTCACGCCGCGAGCGCAGAATGTTTTTATCCCAGAATTTGCCCAGGTCGATTATTTCCTGCGCGGCGCCCGGATATTTCGGCTCGAGCGTGTGCGGGGGAGTGCCGTCAACTACTAAGCAGTTGAGAGCGGGCGCATACACGCCGTCGAGCGAGGCGGGGTCGGACGAGCAGTATATTAGCTCCGTCCCGATTCCCACGTCGGTCAGGGCGGCGTTTATCTTTTTCATCAGGCTCGATTTCCCCGTGCCCGGACCGCCCTTTATTATATATGTGTATCCGCCCGAATGAGCGGGGCACAGCTCGCCGAAAAACGAATGAAAGCCCTCGGGCGAGCTGCACCCGAGAAAATAGCCGATGTTACCCATAATACGCCTCCCGAAAAGTCATATTACAGAGTATTCACCGCCCGCTTGTCAGGTTACGGAAAATACAGGCGCGGATATTTGCCGCCGATAACATCCTCGTCAAGGTTGACAAATCGGGCTAAAAAAGGTAAAATATCATGAGCAAATTTGAACGGCTTTTGCGGAGTCTGTCCCTCTGTCGGACAAAGAGCCGCGACTATGTTTCTGAGGGAAGCGCCGCGGATTGAAAGCAGGAAGCCAATAAGTGCAGTAATATAAAATAAAATAATAAAACCGGGTGTGGCGCAGTTGGTAGCGCGGGTGGTTTGGGGACACATTTACGACCTTTTCCGCAAATCCTCAACAAAGCCTTACACACGGCGGTTTCGGCTCTTTATTTTTCCGCTGAAATGTGTTACAATAGGGCAACGACCACATAGTATCCCACAGATACTGAAATTACAAAAAATTAAATAAATCCGGGTGTGGCGCAGCTGGGAGCGCGGGTGGTTTGGGAGCATAGACGGTGTTCGCACCGCACGAAAGCGAAAACCGCCGAAATCCCTTTAACCGTGCGAATTTCGGGCGGTTCGGAAAAAGAAAAAAGCAGTCAAAAATGTGTTTGACCACAGATTTGACCACCTACACGACCACAATTAAATAAACTATCGGGGTATAGCGCAGTTGGTAGCGCGCGACATTTGGGAGTGCCGTGGCGGTATCCGGGACGGGGCATTGTGAAACGCCGCAAAGCCTTGCAACACCTGCATTTGCTGGATTTTCCCCGATTGCCGAAAGCGGCACAAAAGCGGCTTTGACCACATAAATGACCACAGACAGAAAAAACTTTATTTTTACCCCTCGCCGTGGTATCATGGCAGGAAAGTGAATATCCGGGTGTAGCGAAGTTGGTATCGCGCTTGATTTGGGTTCAAGAGACCGGGCGTTCGAGTCGCCCCACTCGGACCAAAATCCCTCTGAAATCAACGATTTCAGAGGGATTTTTCTTATTCTTTGTCTATTGCGGCGCAGGCGGTGAAATCATTAATAACGGCATTTGACAGCCCAGGCAACTAATGAAATGAAAGAATCCCAAAATAATCAGCTCATTTTTGTTCCGTTCTCTTAACAATACTCTCTATTGTTTCCTTTGGAATTTTCTGTTTTTTTACTAATTCGCTCACCTTTTCATTTGCTAAGGAGTCTATATGTATTTTCCCCTTGGCAATAAGGGTACTATTGTTGTCTACAGTTACATACTCTTTTTTGTGGTAAGTAGTCGCTTTTGGAATAATGTGAATTCCATATTTGTGGTTTAAGACTTCATCTCTTGTAAGGAATAGCGCCAAGCATTTCCCACCTGGGTTTTGCGTGCTTTCGTATAGTATGCCTGCATAACCATTAGATCGGCTTGTTTTTACATAACGAAAGAATTCAGTTACTATTTGAGTTGGAACATATTCAATATCTATATTTTTGTTACTCCGAGGTTGCGATATATTTTCCGCAAATTTCTGCAAGAACATGACCGGAGAGCGATTATGTCGATTATCTTCATCAAAAATGCTCGGTATTGACATCTTCTTAATTTTTGTCAAATCCAATACCCGTATTGACTCCGTAACTCGAAACGAAGCAATTGTTGCATAATCTCTGCCACTTGTTCTTGTTTCGCAAAGAGCTGTATTGGGATCCAGTGTCAGATATAGCACATTTATTCCAGCTGCATTCATTCTCCCGGATGTTGCCACCCAAGGCGGTGGCGGAGCAAAATCGGCGTATGCAGTTCGCCATTCGTCATTTTCATGTGTCCGACATCTATACATCTTTGTGTTTTTATCAATTCTTCGGTCAAGCCTTACTCGCTCAGCATAATAAGCAAGTGTGTCTAAAATGGTGGTTGGATTTTCATTAAAACTGGTATCAGGTGTAGCTCGGTAAAAAACATATCGCACCTTTTCTTTTACCATCTTACAAAAAGACTGCCAATCATAATAGGCAACATCCTCTTCTCGATCAGAAAAGGGGTCGGCGTCACACCAAATATCATCATACATAATTTCTACAATATCTTTTAGTATTCGCTCATCTTGAGCATCTATCTCATCGCGCAATTCCTCGAAAATCAGTTGAGCTGTTGTATATGTTTTCCCGATATATTCCCCAGAATCACACGGCAATTCATTGACAGCATGAGTGTACAAAAAATTAACCCCGCTCATAATTATTACCATGAACGAATCAAGATTAACGGCTTTTCTTCTTTGTCCACAATAATCACATGTACAAACATATCCATTTGCTTTTATATATTCTTTTAATGATTTATTTCCAATGCACTCATGGCACAGCTTTTTATCACTATCCCCATATCCTCTTTCAATCGAATTAATATAATCATTGCTAATGAAACGCATATTAAAAGCTCCCATAAAACAGCATAGAATAAAAATATACGGCAGATTAAAGTTGCTCTATATTGAAAATTATACGCCTTTAATCGACCATTTTCAATGCGCACTGAAAGATATACAGTGTTTATATGAAAAGAACCTTGGTATAGGTATAGGCAAAAACAGGAAAAGTGAAATCACCGGCAGAGATACTGATTATCCAGTATTCCTGTCGGTGATTCTTTTTACTTTCCCTTCTTCCCCCGTTTGCCTTTCTTCCCCTCCAGCGGACTTCCATCACCTTCACCCAAATCCATCAGCCGCTGCGCTTCCGCAATCTCTGCCTTCATCTCCGCGATCAGCACCTTCAGCTTTTCCTCGCACTCCTCGCGGGTGTGGGCGTAAACATTGCGGGCGTGTTTTTTACCGTCGGGCCATTTGGGAGAATAGCGGCCTTCAAAGAGATGGTCGTTGATCTCGGAGACGCAGCCGGTACCGGATCTGCGCTTGCGGCCCACATAGGGCTTGAAGTCGGTCATTCTCGGCTTTTTCGCCTGAGCCGGGGCAGTTTCCTGCCCCGGCTCTGAAGCGTCCTCCTGCGGCGCTGCTTTGCCGATGCCGCGGTCAATATTTTCGGCGGCTGCCCGCTGCATATCATCGGTAATGTGGGTGTAGATGTCCAGCGTGGTGGCCGCCGACACATGGCCCAGCATAGCGGAGAGCGTTTTCACATCCATGCCGTTCTCCAACGCCAGCGTGGCGAAGGTGTGGCGCAGGTCATGGAAGCGCACATGCTTGCACCCTGCGTGTTCCAGGATGAGCTGCAACCTACGGCGCACCACGCCGGGCGTAATGGGGCAGTCCTCCTTCACCGGGGACGGGAACATCCAGCGAGAGTCTACCGTCTTTTTATACTCCCGCAGCACTGCCACCACAGCAGGTGGCAGGACGATCTTGCGGACGGAGTTCTTCGTCTTGGGCGTGCTGATTTGGAGCTGGCCGCGCACATCGTAGACCTGTTTGTTCACATTCAGCACACCGATTTTGAAGTTCAGATCGTCCCACTGCAGCGCCATCAGTTCACCCCGGCGCAGGCCGGTTGCCAAGTCCAGAAGGAACACTTCGTAGTAGCCCTCGAACTTCGCCTGAATGAGAAACCGCTGCAGCTCCTCCCGCGTCAGCACCTGCATCTCCCGCGCTTTCTTGGGCGGCAGCTTACAGCCGATGGCTGGGTTCACACGGATCAGCCCATCCTGCACCGCCTTCTCCAATGCGGAGCGGCAGGTGGCGTGACACATACGCACCATTCGGTCGGACAGCCCTTCGCCGTACTTGTCGGTGAACCGCTTCCGGCCGCTTTTCTTGAGCCGACCGTAGAACTGCTGCAGGTCGTTCTGTGTCAGCTTATTCAGCGGGATGTCCCCGATCTCCGGAATGATATGCAGGCGGATGCGGCTCTCGTAGGTCTCCTGCGTAGTTGGGCGGATCTTAGGCTTGGAGTGATTCTCGTACCAGTATGTCAGCCAGTCCCCGAAGAGCATCTCAGACCGCACTTTTTCGGGCTTCAGCCCGCCGCAATCCTCCTTGAGCTTTTGGAGCTTCTCGACGCACTCCTTCTTGGTTTTAGCGAGAACATTTTTCGTCTTGGGATAGCCGTTATCGTCATAGCCGATGACGATGCGCCCCTCCCACCGCCCATCCTTGCGCTGCCTTACCGTTCCGTCTCCGGCTTTTCGCTTTCTTGCCACGGTTTCAACTCCTTTCCGAAGATGTCCTCCATGAAGCCGCCCACGATACCGCAGGCCTGCTTCTGCATATCCGATGTGACATGGGTGTAGGTGTCCAGCGTGAAGGAGGCGTTGGTGTGGCCCAGGATACCGGACAGGGTTTTGGCGTCCACACCGCTGGTGAGGGCGTGGGTTGCGAAGGTGTGACGCAGGTCGTGGAAGCGGATACTGGGCAGCCCCGCCCGCCGGAGCAGCGTCTTCATGTGGAGGTAGGCCGAGCCGGGGTTGACAGGATCCTCCGGCTTCACCGGGTCAGGGAATATCCATTGACAGATAGCATCCGTTTTGCGCCGCCGCAGAATGTCCACCACGCTGTGCGGCAGAATGATGGTACGCATACCTTGATTGGTCTTTGTCTCGCCGACGGTGTACTCGCCCTTCCGCTGGCTGTGGAGGGTTCGACATACCTTCAGCGTACCGGTATTCCCATCAAAGTCGCTCCACTGCAGACCGCAGATCTCGCCGCGGCGCAGGCCGGTCATCAGTTCCGTCTGGAAGAAGTCACGCCACACCTCATCCTGCTCCACCACTGCGAGAAAGGCGTCCAGCTCCGCACGGGTGAGGATACGCTTGGGCTTGTAGTTGGGCTTGGGCGCTGTTGTCCCCTCGGTGGGGTTTCTGGGAATGACATGCGCCTGCACCGCATCTTTCAACGCGGCGTGGAGTGTGGAATGGATGTGGCGCACCATGGAGTCGGAGAGCTGATGC
>ENA-ORRE01000964-ORRE01000964.1-human-gut-metagenome-genome-assembly--contig:-NODE-964-length-20795-cov-40.225506_pt1 | contig 20795 bp, 13 predicted proteins | sample MGYA00242171_ERZ509126 | MGnify/ENA primary metagenome ERZ509126 (study PRJEB26280, sample SAMEA2338648) | human gut metagenome | biome: human gut; feature: human-associated habitat; material: faeces... | reverse complement strand
GCCGTATCTAAAAGACGGAAATCATGGTGATAATGATTCTCTTTCATTCATCAGGGTATCGCTGCTTGAAGCATTTCTATCTCGAAAAGGTAATCATATATAATCTGTACCCTATATTTTTCCATTGAACCCCAATTGTTTTTGCGTAATATTTATTACCTTTGCATCCGATTTGCACTATCTGTGCAAACAAAATAGAAAAACACAAATAATAATCAACTTACAAATTATGGAAATCAACACAAAAAGTAAGCCGGCCGAGTATATGGCCTGCACGTCAACCAACTGCCCCCAGGCTTCCACCTGTCTAAGAGCGTGGGCATGGAATCACACCGACGACGACCCGCAAGTAATCAGAGTAGTCAACCCTAAGTATGCTGCCGCCGACGGAAACTGCCGCTACTATTGCAGCAACGCACCCCAACGCTTCGCCCGTGGCTTTGCCCACTTCCAAAAGCGGATGTTTCCTGACCAATACGACAAGTTCTGTTCAGCCTGCATTCAGCGTTTCGGACGCAATTCATACTTCATGCGCAGGCGCGGAGACACGCTCATGTCACCATCCGAGCAGCAGTTTATCCGTAGCCTTCTCAAGCAGATTGGAGCCCCGGAAGACTTAGATTTCACCGCCTATGAGCTACGCTGGAATTGGAACAACGATTAGGCCGTTGCAGTACTAAGCCCGAATTACTCGAGTACTAAAGCCAAAATACTCGAGTAATCAGGCCTGAAATACTCGAGTACTGAGCCTGAAATACTCGAGTACTAAAGCCGAAATACTCGAGTATCGCGCCAAAGTACTCCCGCAACGAAGTTTCCGCCATTCTGTCAGCAAATATCACACGCAGGACAGGCTACAGGGCAAACTCACGATTAAAGAAACTATACAATGTTAAAGTTGCGTAATTTAATAACGTTTATGCACAAGTTTGAAAATTTTATCATGTTTAATATTTAATTTTGCGGGCAGAAAATAACTTTTTGTCCGAAGACAATATTACGTAGCAGGACACGTCATTGCCGATAATGCCGTGATTACTGTAAGAGAACAGAGGTAGGCCGTGTCAGGCACGATCCGATTATAAAAGAATTGAAATCAAGACTGAAGCGAGAGCGAATTCGCCGGTCTATTTTTTATCTAACTAATTATTTATTATCAACTAATGAAAAAAACATTCTTTATTACTGCTTTTATGGCAGGAGCATTGTCTGTGTCGGCAGGAGTGGTAAATGTTGGTTCGGGTTCATATTCCGACCAATTCCCCGGCAAGGACGCGGCCGGCAGAAACGGTTATGTAACTGTGGCGCCACAAGTGAGCGGCAATGCCGCCAACCGCCCCATCCCCACAAACGACTGGTGGTGTAACGAACTGGTGAACAATCATGGCAAGAGTATGTTCAACTATCCCTGTGCCATACGTCCCGACGACAAAGGACTGACTATCATCAAGCCTTTCCTGCATCAGGGTACACCAGGCGACACTCCGCTGAGGGTTGGCCTCACAGGGTTGTCGAGTTCTAAAACCACCGTATGCGACCATAGCGACTGGGGCGTAACGCTCAGTTGGGGCGACATGGAGGCTACAATTCTTCAAGCCAATCCTATGGTCTGGTACACCCGCAAGAGCAATGCCGATGCCGAGGTGTATATGGATAACGGCAACATCTCGGTTGATGGCAATATTATCATCGTCACAAACAGCTATAACGGTGCCGCATACGCGGTATATGCCCCGGCAGGCTCTACGTGGAAGTTGAACGGACGCACCGCCACTTCGTCGCTCAACGGAAAGAACTATTTTGCATCCGTGATGCTGCCGGAGGGTGTGGATGCCACAACAGCAGCCCACAACTGGGCAAAATACGCATTTGTATTTCCGAAAGACACTCAAGCAAACTTTGAATATAACACCGCCACGGGCGAGGTTGTTACAACGTATGAGGTGAAAACCGACGTGAAGGAGGGCGACAACGACACGCCACTTTTGGGTATGCTGCCCCATCACTGGGCGCATCTTAAGGATGCGATAACACTTGAAAGCGGCACATATACCACCGTGCGCGGCACAATGAAGATGGTAAGCGCAAAGCAGTTCCGCACCACTCTCACCTTTCATGGCGTGCTGCCCACTCTGCCGGCTGCGCAGAATGCGGCTTCGGGATTCAGTCAGGAAGAGATGAACAGGCTGATGAATGATGTTATAAACAATGACGGATTGCAGGACTGGACCGACTCGTATAATGACGGTCAGTTGCTCAACCGGCTCGTACAGGTAGGTCGCATAGCTAAGGAGAGCGGCAACGAGGATGTGTTCAACGCTGTTTTCAATAAGGTAAAGGCTCGTGTGGAGAATTGGCTCACATACGACAATGGAGAGGTGGCGTTCCTTTTCTATTACCATAAGGACTGGAGCACACTCTTAGGTTATCCGGCAGGACATGGTCAGGACACCAACATCAACGACCATCACTTCCATTGGGGCTACATCATCAATGCTGCTGCATTCCTCACACAATATGATGCGAACTGGGCTGCGCAGTATGGCGAGATGGTAAACCTCCTCGTGCGCGACGCTGCCTCACATGACCGCAACGACACGATGTTCCCTTTCATGCGTAATTTCTCTCCATACGCCGGCCACTCCTGGGCCAACGGAATGGTGAGCGACACACCTATGGGACTGGGAATCGACCAGGAGTCAACCAGCGAGTCGATGCAATTTGCCTGCGCACTCATACATTGGGGAGCGGCGTCTGGCAATAAAGCCGTGCGCGATTTAGGTATCTATCTCTATGTTACAGAGCAGTCGGCCATCAATGAATATTGGTTTGATGTAGAGAAGCGTAATTTCTCGTCAGACTATAAAGATATTTTCGCCAGCCGTGTGTTCTCGAATTCGTATGACAGCCAGAACTTCTGGGGCGCGCCGATAGAAGGTTCGCTTGGTATTCAGATTTATCCCGTTCACGCCGGTTCGGTATATCTGGTTGACAACCGCGACTATGCAGCCAAATACTGGAACGAAATGGCAACAAAGACAGGAATCCTTAGCAACGCAGAGAGCGGCAATATATGGTATGACGCTTGGATTCGCTATTATGCCATGCTCAATCCGGAAGATGCCGTCAAGATGTATAACAAATGCACATTCCCATCCGTCTGGTATGACGAGCAGGGAACTCCGCATACCGCCAAAGGCTCTAAGTTTGGCGACTCTATGGCTCACACATACCAGTGGGTTCACGCTCTCGCGGCAATAGGTGTGCCAGATGCGCGCGTAACTGCCGACTCACCGCTCACGTCGGTGTTCATCAAGGACAACATCCGCACGTATGTGGCGCAGAACTATGGCGACACTGAGCAGATGGTGAAGTTCAGCGACGGTTTCACCCTTACGGTGCCGGCTCACTCTATGGCTCACGCTTCGGAAACCGCAGGTAGTGATGTTGAGCCTATCAAACCGATAAATCCAACAGATCCGACTGATCCGACTGACCCGACTGACCCAGATACGCCTTCTGTCCCGGGCAAGCCTACCACCCTCAAATTCAACGCTACCGATGCCAGCGAGGGCTCGTTCAGTGGCGGATACACAGTGATTATCACTCCAACAGCCAACTCGGCAAAGATAAGCGTCAAGTTTGACGGTACCTATAAAGGCTTCGCCGGCCCGTGGTTTCATAACCGCACCAACGGTTTTGAGGAAAAGGATATGACCAAAGATGGTGATATGTATTCTTACACCATTACAGGACTGAATCCGGGCGACAAGATTACATTCTCCATCAAGATTGCGTTTGCCGGCGGACTGGGCGAGACAAAGCATATCGAATACACCCTGCCGCTGCCCACAAACATACAGGACGTGGCGGATGTTGCGCCGCTCAAGATAGCGAATGGCAATATCACGGCCAACGGTTATGGCCGTTTGGACATCGTAACCACGACCGGTGCCATCATTCTGAGCCGTCAGGTGTCTGGCTCCGCCAACATCAGTCTTGAGAATCTATGTACAGGTGTATATATCGCACGATTCGACAACAAGGCCGTCAAGTTCGTGCGCTGACGACAATGTAGAATCACAATAAAAAACTCACCCTGAGTGCGCCGCTATTACGCGCCTTAGGGTGAGTTTCTTGTATAACGACATTGCAAAAGGCAACCTCTATATTACTTGAATAAACCATTCGCGGCTCTTACAGCCAGTCTTTAGCCTCGTGATAGTCAGCACGTACAAACATATTCTTATCAAACGCTTTTATTCCATCAATCGATTCCTCTACTCTATATTATTATATAATAATGTGGCGAAGCCTAATATAACGGAAAAAATTCGTCATTCTACATTTTAATTATTACCTTTGCAACTGAAAAAGATAACAGGAAAAAACTTCCACAACTTATATAAAAATAACGATTATGGTTCTTTTCTTTAAGACATCAAAAGAGAATGTAATTGCAACTGAGGTAGACCATCAGTTGAACGAAGACGAGATTAACGAACTGTGCTGGCTCTATGGCGATGCTGAATATCTGAAAGCGGATGAGCTGAAGGGATTTTTCGTAGGTCCGCGACGCGAGATGATTACGCCGTGGAGTACCAATGCGGTGGAAATCACGCAGAACATGAACCTGAAAGGCATTACGCGTATCGAGGAGTACTTCCCCGTGAGTTCGAAGGATGCCGAGCACGACACGATGCTTCAGCGTATGTATGACGGCATCGGACAGGATGTGTTCAGCGTTAACCACCAGCCGGAACCGATAAAGTATGTGGAAGACCTCGAGAAATTCAACGAGGAGGAAGGTCTCGCTCTCTCTCCCGAGGAGATAGAATACCTGAACAAGATTGAGAAAGAGAACGGACGACCGCTCACGGACTCTGAGATTTTCGGCTTCGCACAGATTAACTCGGAGCACTGCCGACACAAGATATTCGGCGGAACGTTTATCATCGACGGCAAGGAGATGGAGAGTTCGCTCTTCGCAATGATAAAGAAGACCACTGCCGAGAACCCCGGCAAGATTCTGTCTGCATATAAGGACAACGTGGCTTTCGCTCAGGGACCGGTCATCGAGCAGTTTGCGCCGGAGGATCAGACCACAAGCGACTACTTCCGCGTGAAGGAAATAGAGAGCGTCATCTCGCTGAAAGCCGAGACGCATAACTTCCCAACGACCGTGGAACCGTTCAACGGTGCGGCTACCGGAACGGGTGGTGAAATCCGTGACCGTATGGGTGGCGGTGTAGGCTCATGGCCGATAGCCGGAACTGCTGTGTATATGACATCTTATCCGAGACTCGAAGAAGCTCAATCCTCAAATTGTTCTCGCGACTGGGAAGATATTCTTCCCGTGCGCAAGTGGCTCTATCAGACTCCGGAGCAGATACTTATAAAGGCGTCGAACGGTGCTTCCGACTTCGGAAACAAGTTCGGCCAGCCGCTCATCTGCGGTTCGCTGCTTACTTTTGAACACAAGGAAGGCGACGAGAAGTATGCTTACGACAAAGTGATAATGCTCGCCGGCGGCGTGGGTTACGGCACCAAGCGCGACTGTTTGAAGAAAGAGCCGCAGAAAGGCAATAAGGTTGTGGTCGTAGGTGGCGACAACTACCGCATCGGACTGGGTGGCGGTAGTGTCTCTTCGGTTGATACGGGACGCTATAGCAACGGTATCGAGCTGAACGCCGTGCAGCGCGCGAACCCGGAAATGCAGAAACGCGCATACAATCTCGTGCGTGCTTTGGTCGAGGGCGACGACAATCCGGTTGTCTCTATACACGACCACGGCTCGGCAGGACACCTGAACTGTCTGTCGGAACTCGTAGAGGAGTGCGGCGGCGAGATAGATATGACGAAGTTGCCGATTGGTGACAAGACCCTTTCGGCAAAGGAGATAATAGCCAACGAGAGTCAGGAGCGCATGGGTCTGCTCATCGACGAGAAGCATCTGGAGCGCGTAAAGAAAATCGCCGAGCGCGAGCGCGCACCGCTGTATGTTGTCGGCGAGACCACGGGCGACGCTCATTTCTCGTTTGCTCAGGGCGATGGCGTGAAGCCGTTCGACCTCGACGTGGCTCAGATGTTCGGTCATTCTCCGAAGACTATTATGAAGGATGAGACCGTGGAACGTCTGTATGAGAATGTATGTTATGGTGAAGAGTTAAGAGTGAAGAGTGAAGAATCAAATAGCGAAAAGGATTCTGACTCAAAGCAAACGGATTCTTCACTCTTAACTCTTAACTCTTCACTCAAAAGATACCTCACCCGTGTGCTGCAACTTGAGGCTGTTGCCTGCAAGGACTGGCTGACAAACAAGGTAGACCGCAGCGTAACGGGTAAGATTGCGCGCCAGCAGTGTCAGGGCGAGATACAGCTTCCGCTGAGCGACTGCGGTGTCGTTGCGCTCGATTATCAGGGCAAGAAGGGTATCGCGACATCTCTCGGACACGCTCCGCAGGCAGGACTGGCATCGCCGGAGGCCGGTTCCGTGCTCTCCGTTGCCGAGGCTCTGACTAACATTGTGTGGGCTCCGATGGCTGAAGGCATGACGAGTCTGTCGCTCTCAGCCAACTGGATGTGGCCTTGCCGCTCGCAGAAGGGTGAGGATGCGCGCCTTTACAGCGCGGTAAGAGCATTGTCTGACTTCTGCTGTTCTATCGGCGTGAACGTGCCGACGGGTAAGGACTCGCTGTCAATGACGCAGCAATACCCAGACGGACAGAAGATTATCGCTCCGGGAACGGTCATCGTGAGTGCCGGAGGCGAGGTGAGCGACGTGCGCAAGGTTGTGTCGCCGGTACTCGTAAACGACAAGAACTCATCGCTTTATCATATCGACTTCTCATTCGACGAGCAGCGTTTGGGCGGCAGCGCGTTCGCTCAGAGCCTCGGAAAGGTGGGAAGCGACGTGCCGACAGTTAAGAATCCTGAGTATTTCGTCGACTGCTTCAATGCCGTTCAGGAACTTATAAACCGCGGTTTGGTTCTCGCCGGCCACGATATAAGCGCAGGCGGACTCATAACAACGCTCCTTGAGATGTGTTTTGCCAACAAAGAGGGCGGTATGCACATCAACCTGCACGATATCTGCGGCGGCGACATCATCAAGACATTGTTTGCCGAGAACCCGGGCGTTGTGATACAGGTGAACGACAAGCATAAGGAAGAGCTGGCAGAGGTGCTCGAGGAATACGGAGTCGGCTACGCAAAGATTGGCTACTCAACCCCGAAGGAGCGCAAACTCGTTATCAAGAAAGACGATTTCGTTGAGGAGTTCGACATCGATGAGCTGCGCGACGTATGGTATAAGACCTCTTATCTGCTCGACCGCAAGCAGAGCATGAACGGCATGGCGGCTGAACGTTACAAGAACTACAAGGCACAGCCGATAGAAATGAAGTTCAACAGCGACTTCACGGGTAAGCTCTCAAGCTATGGGCTTCCTGTAAGTGAAGAGTTAAGAGTGAAGAGTGAAGAATCAAATAGCAAAAAAGATTCTGACTCAGAGCAAACGGATTCTTCACTCTTAACTCTTAACTCTTCACTCCCCAAAGCCGCAATCATCCGCGAAAAGGGTACAAACGGCGAACGCGAGATGGCTTACTCGCTCTATCTCGCAGGCTTCGACGTGAAGGATGTGATGATGACAGACCTCATCAGTGGCCGCGAAACACTCGAAGACATAAACATGATAGTCTTCTGCGGAGGCTTCTCCAATTCAGATGTACTCGGTTCGGCAAAGGGATGGGCCGGTGCTTTCCTCTTCAATCCGAAGGCAAAGGAGGCTCTCGACAAGTTCTATGCACGTGAGGACACGCTGTCTCTCGGTATCTGCAACGGCTGTCAGTTGATGGTTGAGCTTAATCTCATCAATCCGGAGCACGAGAAACGCACCGCGATGTTGCACAACAACTCGCACAAGTTTGAGAGTTCGTTCCTCGGTTTGGATATTCCTCAGAATAACAGCGTGATGTTCGGAAGCCTCAGCGGCAACAAGCTGGGCATCTGGGTGGCTCACGGTGAGGGCAAGTTCAGCCTGCCGATGGGTGAGGATGCTTATAATATCGTGGCTAAATACAGCTACGCCGGCTATCCGGGCAACCCTAACGGCTCCGACTATAACGTTGCCGGTATCTGCTCGGCCGACGGCCGTCACCTCGCGATGATGCCTCACTTGGAGCGCGCCATCTTCCCGTGGCAGAACGCTTACTACCCGGCCGACCGCAAGAACGATGAGGTTACACCGTGGATTGAGGCCTTCGTCAATGCCCGCAAGTGGATTGAGGAGAAGACAAAATAATACTCTTGGCGTGTTTTCTGATATATTACAGACCTTATACTATAAGGCACATAATATATATATAAAGTACACATACATAATAAAAGGAAAGACTTTACGGGGTCTTTCCTTTTTTTGTTTACACTAACTCAAATATGTATCAGCACTCCCCACCCTGTCATATTTTCCCGTTTTTCTTCGTCTGTTACGCATATTTGGCGTACTTTTGCAATGAATTACAGGAAAAAGAAAGTAGGAAAGCAGATGAACAACGTATATATTGACAGTTTCAAGACATTCTTCAAGATTGGATTGTTTACCTTCGGAGGCGGCTACGCTATGATTCCGATGATAGAATCGGAAGTAGTCGACAAGAAGAAATGGGTGGAGAAGGAGGAATTTCTCGACATGATAGCCATCGCACAGAGCTGTCCGGGCGTGTTTGCCATCAACGCAAGCATCTTCATCGGATATAAGTTGCGCAAGACGCGTGGCGCAATCTGCACGAGTCTCGGCACTGCCCTGCCCTCGTTTCTCACCATCCTGCTCATCGCAATGTTCTTCCACAGCTTCATGGACGTGCCCTGGGTGGCAGCGATGTTCCGTGGAATACGCCCCGCCGTGGTGGCACTCATCGCCGTTCCGACGTTCAATCTCGCCAAGAGCGCGAAGATTTCACTGTCAAACTGCTGGATTCCCATCGTCAGTGCACTGCTAATCTGGGGCATCGGAGTGAACCCGATATACATCATCATCGCCGCGGGAATAGGAGGATACCTGTATGGAATAAGCAAATAAATCCACAACGCGCGCACAAAACCCACAGGAAAGTCATTCTAAACGACATTCACCACAAGTAAAAGGAAAAGCAATATGATATTCTTAGAACTGTTCTACACATTCATGCTCATAGGAGTGTTCGGCTTCGGAGGCGGCTACGGTATGCTGTCATTGATACAGACGGAGACCGTGATACGCCATCACTGGCTGTCATCGGCCGAGTTCACCAACATCGTGGCTATCTCACAGATGACTCCCGGACCGATAGGCATCAACTCGGCGACATACTGCGGCTATGCGGCCGTACACAACGCAGGCTACGGCAGCGGCATGGCTGTACTCGGAAGTGCGGTAGCAACGACTGCACTCGTGTTGCCGTCGCTCATCATGATGATACTGATAAGCAAGATGTTCATGAAATATATGAACACAATGGCGGTGCAGTCGGTCTTCACAGGCTTGCGTCCTGCTGTCGTCGGACTGCTTGGTGCAGCCACGCTCTTGCTCTGCAACGAGGAGAACTTCGGCCTTCCCACCCACAATCCGTGGCAGTTCTGGATTAGCATTGCGCTCTTCGCAGCCACATTCTACGGCACAAAGGTACTCAAAATCAATCCCATCCGCATGATTTGCTACGCTGCCGTAGCCGGATTGCTGTTGCTCTATTAACCGCAACGGCGCAATACGAGGAGAACATAAAAAGACAAGAGGGCATTTCAAAACGAAGTGCCCTCTTATTTTATTATATCCCGCGCAGCTTAGAAGTTGTACGGATATACTTTCAAATACTGTCCGTTAATCGTTGTATCGAGTTGCACAACCTCGCCGGTTGTAGTCTTCGCGTAGCAAGCGGCAATAATATCGTCCTCCGGTTCATCATAAACATACTTAAACAGATTTGCGAACTCGGCATCCGAAATGTTAAGTATGGTGTTTATAGCCGTTTCCACAAGATGTTTGTTGTCCGAACTGCGCGAATTAAGATATATCGCATGGTTTTGCCAGTAATATTCACCGTCATGCCTACGGTCAAAACGGATGCGGCCTTCACTTGCCGATGAAACGTATTCCGGTAACATACTAATGGATGTTACGCACATATATTTGTTTTCAAAGACTTTAGGAAACGCTATTTCTATGTATTTATGCCTATCCATGTCTGACGTAACATACGCCATGAAAGGCCTGTCAGAGTATTTGCCTTTACGGGAATAAAGTCTGTAACCGGGGAAATAGAAGTCCCCGTTGGGCTCTGCCACAAACTCTTCAAGGTCTGCAAGGTTTATTCCATCAGCCAGATTGCACACCTTTCCATGCGAGGCCGGTATATATCCCATCAGCGATTCGCCCCTCGGAATGGGATAATGCACCGTAAACAGCACCTTAATCCAATTGCCTGTTCTGCCATACATAGGCAGCAACTCTTCCCGGTCGGGGTTTGCGTCCTTTATAAACGTTCCCGTGCGACTGTTCTCTTTATATCGTCCGCGGTTTTCCGACTGATAGAACGGTATCGCCCTACTTTCCGGTGATTCCGCGTTTTCATACCATATCAGCATCTTTTCGGATTTCGGGTTTGGCGATTTCCGGAATACATCCCACGGGTCTATAACCTTAAAGAACTGTTTTGTAGTAGGATGTGCGAGCTTAAAGTTCTGTGCCTGCATCGTGAGAGAGGCGAGCAAGGCCATTCCGAGAAGTGTTATTTTCTTCATAATAGTCTGTTTTTATAAAAATATTTGTTTAGTATTATTATCTCGTTGCTAAATTAGCGAAAAACTTTCAGACATCAAAAGAAGTACAAAAAAAATGCAGAAAAATTAAAAAAAGTATTATATTTGCCATACTAATTCATATTTTAACTATTAACCATACAGCGACATGAAGAAAACAATTATCAATTTCGCGATGTTTGCCATCGCAGCTACGGTCTTTACGTCTTGCGGAAAGAGTCCTTCCACCTTTGGCGAAGGCCCGCAAATAGTGTTAGATGAAAAAGAAAAAATAGACGGATACATCGGAAAAGATGGAGAAAAGAAACTTGAAAGCGAAGAAAAGGAGAAAGCCATAGAGCTGTTCAAGGAGTTAAGGAAAGATGTAGGCGAAGCTAATAAAGACATAGAAGGAAAAGAAATCCCCTATACGGTAGAAGAAGGCGCACCGTTTAAGGTGGAAGGACAGTTGGTTATCAAGAGTTTCCAACCCGAAGAACTCAATTATGAGTTTTCCGGTTGTAAGATTATACCAGTAGAGGAGAATCTGATTAATCGTCTTAGAAGCTATATAGGAAAGGATGGATTCTTTAATGCCATCGCTGCTATATTCTTGGATGAGAACGGCGAGCCTCTGTTCTACGTAACAGACCTAAAACTTTTTTCACAGATAGACCAGGAAACTCTGGAATATGAGGGCGATTTTATTATACGAATTGAACCAAATCATCTGGAGGATGCGACAAAAGCGCGCAGTGTCGTATATGCCGACCCAGTCAATAGCAAACTTTACGATAAATGCAAAGAAAAAGAAAAGGAGCTCGGCGAACAATCTTCTGATTACTCAAAGAAATTTGCAGACTTATGGTATAACAGTAAATCTGACGAAGATTGACCCCTTGAAAGCCTCAAACGAGTATTATTTATAAGAACATAAAAAGGCCCTATCAAATCAATCACGGTTTGATAGGGCCTTTTTTGTTATTTATTTGAACTTATTTCATCATCACTTTCCTGCCGTCGTTGATATACACTCCGCTCTTTGCAGGCTTGCTGATGCGCTGGCCGTTAAGGCTAAACCACTTATTGGAGAGCGCATTTTTGTTAGCGTCGTCGCTGAGAGAAGGAGCCGAAATGCCGTCTATTCCGTCGAGGAAGTTCTTCATTTCATAGAACGCCGGCATGAATTTGCCCGTATTGCTGTTTACAAGCGGAGCATACCACCATCCATTCCATTGCGTCGTAGCCCACGGATAGGCGTTGTATTCCATCCACCACCAGAACAATCCCGTTACCTTGCTGTGCTTGTTGAGCATCGTGATAAGGTCTTTGGTAAAGTTCTGCTGGCCTGTTTCCGTTGCCGGATAAGTCTTAGTGTAGTCATAGTCAGGATTGTCGGGAATCCAAGAATAAGCATATCCCACCTCGACAATCATTATATCCTTATCCGAGAAGTTGCTCTCCAACGTGTTGAGAGCTGTTTCCAGCGTTGCAATATTCTTGTGCCAGATAGGATAATAGCTCAGTCCGATGATGTCGTAGTCAAGATTTGCGCTCTTCATCTTGTTATAGAAGTTTGTCAATACCGAAATGTCTGCCGCCCTTTCGGTGTGAATGATAATCTTTGCCTGCGGACAAACCTCACGACAAGCCTTACCGGCGTTCTTCAATAACGTAGTGAAGCGCATCCAGTTGGAAGCTGAGCTATTGATGTAGCACTTCTTTAATTGACTTTCGGCAGTACCGTATGCGCCCCAAAGCATACCGTAGCTTATCTCGTTGCCCGTCTGAATAAAGTCAGGCTCAGCTCCGGCGGCCTTCATCTGTTGCAGCGCATCCTTTGTATAATCATATATCTTCGTATTAAGTTGCTCATCATTCAAGCCCTCCCACGCTTTAGGCGTCCATTGCTTTGCCGGGTCGGCCCATGTATCGCTATAATGGAAGTCGAGCATCAGCTTGAAGCCCGCATCTTTTATACGCTTGCCGAGTGCTTTCACGTATTCCAAATCCTGACAGGCATTCGCATCCTTATCGCTTCCTGTGTAGTCAGATGGATTGACAAAGAGGCGCACACGCATGGCATTCATACCCTCCGTATTACAGAAAGGCAGGATATCGGCAATGTTTTTGCCGTCCTTATCAAGCCATGTCGGATTGGCTGTCTCGTTGGTCGGCAGCAACGAAATGTCACCGCCAAGAAAGCGTTGGGCATGACAGCACAAAGCCGTCATGCCCAACATTATGAAAAAAGTTAATTTACGTGTGTTCATATTATACTCGTGTTATTTCACTACGACCTTCCTGCCGTTGTGGATGTATATTCCCGGCTGCGTCGGCTTCGCAACGCGCACGCCACTCAACGTGTAGTAGGCGTTGTTTCCTGTAGCCGGCTTGTCTACCGTGATGTCTGCGATGCCTGTCATGGTAGATGTCACATCGGCAACGGCAATACAAGTGCCAGTTGTTCCGTTAACTCCGGTAATCTCGTAGTATGTGTCTTCTGTTATAGGACCGAGGTCGTTGCTCTGCGGTTTTTTGTCGCCTTGGTTGAAGATGATGTTGTATGCCTGTCCGCTCTTGCTGACATTAACAGTCTTGTAATACCACTTCTCGCCGTTTATTGTCTTTGTTTGAGTTTGAGCCTCTCCTGGCCATTTACCACCGGTGTAGTTCTTTCCGTCGTTATCCCAGCACCAGAAATATACAGGTGTGGTCCATTTCGGGTCTTTCAGATATATCGTTGCAGTGTGTGCCACAAACGGCTTGATAACGTATTCGCGTGTAACAATACCCGTTACCTGCCCGTTTACGAGCAAACCTACTTTCAGAGTGGTGGTGGTGCTTATATTTATCTTCGTTCCGCTTGCAACCTGTTTGCTCGATGCTGTCGGGCTGTTACCGTCGGTGGAATATACCAGCTTGGCTCCACTTTTATCCGAAACGGCTGTCAGAGTCACGTCGAAAGCCTCCTCGTATGTGCCTGAAGCCTTGTCTGCCCATGCCGTATTCGTTGAGTTCGACAGGTAATACCTGTAGTGATAACCTGTAAGGACTTTCGTGAACTGGGTTGATGGTACATAATCGTCAGCTTTTGAACCGACCACAACAATAAGATTTCCTTTCTCTCCGCTTGTCTGACCTGCAAAATAAGTGGCAATCGTATTGCGTAGTGCTACGGTTCTGCTATTGTTTGTTATACCGGCGGCTTTACGCGCATCAATCATAGCCTTTATCTCCTGCTTGTATGCTTTCCAGTGAGGCAGGAAAACGCACGGTGTTCCCGGCATGGCAAGCAAGTATGCATTGGCTGCAAGGGTGTCTTTACGGATTGGGTCTTGCTGTTCTGTTGCCGAACGGTACTGTGTGTCATGGTTCTCCACAAACGTAACGGAATACTGGCTATAACCGATTGTCTTCATAAGACTCGTGTTACTCAGTTTAGACCAATTGCTACCGCTTATGGCATCGCGCACTGTATAGCGGAACGGGAAGTCGAATGCGGCAGACATTATAGTGCCGTTATCCTTTGTTCCGTCTACCCAATTCTTCAAGGTTGTAGTGTTTCCGTCCCAATACTCGCCTACAGAGAACTTTGTTCCTGACGCCTTGTTATATTGTGCTGTAAAGGATGCCGAGTAGCCCTTGGTCATGTCATATCGGAAACCCGTATATCCCAAGTCCTCAAGCAGATATTTCAGATACGCATTGACGCATTTCTGCACGTTGGCGCTTTTGTGGTCGAGGTCACGGCAGGCGCTCCAATCCTCCCCTGTGTCATTGTTTGAGCTTATGGAGATGCCCTTGCCCGTAGCCCAAGTCTTCGTCTTTCCGCCATCATCATTAGCGCAGATGTCTGTCGGCAACATCTGGTATGTCACGCCGTTATAAGTTTCTGCGGGATAGTCAACCCACGAACCGCCTACACCAAGATTATTGCGGTGGTTGATAACAACGTCGGCTATTGTGCCAAGACCTTTTGCCTTGAAAGTTTTTATCATTGAGCGGAGTTGTGCTTCAGTACCAAACGAACTGTTCTGCTTGAAGTAATAGACTGGCATATATCCCATATTGTTATACGGACTATTGCAGTCACCACTCTGTGGAATCCATATCAGCGAGAAGTATTGTGCGAGTTCATCGCTTTGTTTCTCGAGGTTTGTCCATTGTGTGTCTGTGTACGAGTCCCACGAGAAGCCTTGCAGCATCACACCACCATAGTTTGCAGGCCATCCCTGTGCAAGGGCAGACACCGCGATGAAGATTGTTAAAATCGTTGAGTAAATTCTTTTCATATTTAGCTGTTTTATTTATTTTATGCAAACGGGCGCAAAGAGAATTTATTCTCAATTTGCCGAGTGCAGATTATCTTATGCAAAGATAATGCAAACGAGCGCAAAGAGAATGTATTCTCAGTTTGCCGAGTGCAGCTTATCTTATGCAAAGATAGTCGTTTATTCATTTACTTTATGTTAATTGATTTACATCAACATAAAAATTTTGTGCAATCGATTGCAAATAAGGTTATAAGGTCGTGAGGTTTCAGGTTATGAGGTGAGATTACCGGGAAAACATATTTCACCTTATGACCTTAAAACCTCATAACCTGAAAGCGAAGCGACCTAAAAGCGAAGCGACCTTAAAAATAATTTTTCTTTACAATCAGAAATCGATTCTCTCGTGCTAACGAACGTTAAATATAGGTCTCGTTACTCATTTCCGACCGTTTTCCGGCCTCAAAAACCTCAACTCAAAACTCAAAATTCGTAACTCAAAATTCCAAAACGGCCTCCGTTAGAAAAAAATCGGGTCATTTTTCTTCAAAAATTGTCGTCCTCCGAAACACTAAAAAATGCCGTTTTTACCCGATTTAACGTTTGTTAGCTTTCAAAAGTGGCACTTTTAGAGTCCGTTTTAGGCCGTTTTGGAGTGCAACGGGATAGGTTTTGAAGGCCAAAAGTGCCTCCGTTGGCGTCTAACGGAGCCTCCGTTGCAATTTAACGGGGCTTTTTTGAGGGGCTAAAACGGGTGTTTTTGCGATAAAACGGGGTAAATATTTGATAATCAGAGTTTTAGCCCAAAATTAGCTAAAATGCCGTATTTTTGCGTTTTTGAGTGCAGGAGAAGTTTCGTTTGAAAATCAGCGAATTTTCAAGCGTTATTTGTAAAATTTTCCGACAGTAAAAAAGAACACTATTATGGCTCAACGGAAAAAATATAGGGGACAGATTATATTTGATTAAATTATTTCTTACCACAGAGGCACAGAGGACACGGAGCTTTATCCAGCCGGTAATATTTGCTCACAGAGCAGATGCCTGCGGCATCAGGAGGACACAGAGATTACAAGAATTTTGGAGGCAATGAGATGAATTGCCGGCTCCGTGTACTCTATGCCTTCAGATATATGCTCTGAGTTTGTAATGACATATAAGTCTCTGTGCGCACTGTGCCTCTGTGGTGAACGTAATCCTCAGGATTTATCGGGTGAGGCGTAGTTTTTAAAAAACTTGTAAAGAGTTTCTTGGCTGTATGATAAAAATGATGTAACTTTATTCCCGATTATCAACTTTCATATAATTATTTTCCAACCGCCCACACAAAGCCAAGACACACCTATATATAATAGGCGGCGGAAGCGACATATAACAGAGAATAACTAACAATACCAAAATAACGAAATCTATGAAAAAGAAAACATTGGGTGTCATCGCGACACTCCTGATTGCCTCCACACAGATGTGGGGACAGTCTGTATGGAACGCCGGACATCTCGCACAGGTGAGGCAATCCATAGAAAAACCGTTCTATTCTGCCGCCTACAAGAAACTGAAAGCTGAAGCCGACAGTCTATTAGAGGTTCAGCCGCTGTCTGTGATGATGAAAGAGAAGACACCGGCGAGCGGCGACAAGCATGACTACATGAGTCAGGCGCGATACACATGGCCTGACCCGGCAAAGCCTGACGGTCTGCCTTACATCACACGCGACGGCATAACCAATCCCGAAATCGAAAAACTGGACCGCAACAGGCTCGGCTCGACGGCTCACAACGTGACTGTACTGTCGCTGGCGTGGTATCTGAGCAACGACGAGCGATATGCCAAGAAAGCCACGGAACTGATACGCGTATGGTTCATCGACAAGGAGACGCGCATGAATCCTAACCTGAACTATGCGCAGATGATACCGGGACACAACAACGGAAAGGGGCAATATTACGGTCTGATAGACACTTACTCATTTGTTGAGATGCTCGACGCGGTGGCATTGCTCGAACAGTCGAAGTCGTTCACCGCCAAAGACAGCAAGCAACTGAAGGCCTGGTTCGGCAAGCTCGCCACATGGATGCTGACGAGCGAGCAGGGAAAGAAGGATGCCGAGAGCAAGAACAATCACGGGGTGGCATACGATGCGCAGATAATAGCGTTCTCGCTATACAGCGGCAACGTGAAGAAAGCGAAGGAGGTGATAGCGGCATTCCCCGAGAAGCGCATCTTCACGCAGATTGAACCCGACGGAAAACAGCCAGAGGAACTGCGCCGCACTCTCGCGTTCCATTACTCGCAGTACAATCTCACCCACATCATCGACGTAATACTCATGGCTAAGAAACTGGGAACCGACCTCGCCTGCGCTACTTCCGCCGACGGACGCAGTTTCCATAAAGCTATGGATTTCCTCGCTTCATATACGGGCAAGCCACTCGCCGAGTGGCCCTACAAGCAGATAAGCGGTATGGAACAGGCGCAGCAGAACTTCTGCAAAGACCTGTATCGGACGGCGGCGTATGTCTGCGGAGGCTCATGCCCGAGGGAAAAGCAGGTGTGCGAAAAGAAGGCGGAGATGCGTAAGGAACGCGCAGCACGCTATATGAATATTTATATGGGCAACCGGGTGCTCGACTTCAGCGACATATTCAATTTAGTTTACTTCCAGCCTACCGACGTAGACGATGCATACGCATTCTCGGCAGGCCAGTTGGCATTCGCAATGGAGTGCGCCGACAAAGCCAAGAATGAGAAAGAGAACGCCATGAACCGGCGCGTTGAGCCACGGAGCATCAACCCCGACGGTTCTTTAGCAATGGTTCATCCGCACGACTGGTGTTCGGGCTTCTTCCCCGGCAGTCTGTGGCAGATGTATGACTACACCCGAGACGACTTCTGGCGGCAGTCGGCAATAAGCTGGACGTGGCCTATCGAGGAGGCTAAATCGTTCAAGCACACTCACGACCTGGGCTTCATGATGTATGACAGTTTCGGGAAAGCATACGAGCTGACAGGCGAACGGTCATATAAGGATGTGGTTCTGACGAGTGCGAAGACTCTTCTGGAGCGTTTCAACCCTACAATAGGCTGCATCCGTTCGTGGGATCACAGCCAAGACAAGTGGCACTTCCCTGTCATAATCGACAACATGATGAACCTTGAGATGATGTTCCGTGCGACCCAACTCACAGGCGACTCTGCTTATTGGAAGGTGGCCGTGACCCATGCCAACACCACTATAAAGAACCATTTCCGCCCCGATTACTCGTCATATCATTTGGTTGACTATTACCCGACAACGGGAGATGTACATCTGAAGCAGACCTGCCAGGGCTATTCGGACGACTCGTTCTGGAGCCGCGGACAAAGTTGGGGACTCTACGGATATACCATGTGCTATCGCTTCACGCACGACCCGGCCTACTTGAAGCAGGCCGTAGGCATCGCAGAGTTTTGGCTCGGTCTGCCCAATATGCCTGCCGATGCCATTCCTTACTGGGACATGAAGGCGCCGGAGGTGGTGGACTGTACGGCGGATAACTACAACAAGAGCGTGGCACGCGACGCATCGGCCGGCGCAATCGTTGCATCAGCACTCTATGAACTGTCAACCTACGTTCCTGCCGACAAGGCTCTGCGCTACCGGGCCTTTGCCGACAGGATTATAGACAGCCTCAATGAAAGCTACCGGACGGCTCCGGGAACTAACTATGGTTTCCTACTGCTCCATTCCACGGGGTTCCATCAGGCCAACAGCGAGGTTGATGTGCCGCTCTGTTACGCCGACTATTACTACCTCGAGGCTCTGAAACACAAGCAAATACTCGATGCGAAGTAATGCAGAAGTGATGTTTCCGCAACGCGACGGCAATGCGTCTTAATCTGTTTTACATCAGTTTATTTTGCAATAAAAGGAACTAAAAGGTACAAAAAAACTGGCTGGCTGTCGCTCATAACGACAGCCAGCCAGTTTCATGTTTAATATATGAGCCTTTTAGGCCGGTTTAATACTCGTCCTCGTTGAAGAGGAAATCGTCTTTTGTGGGATAATCGGGCCATATATCCTCGATGGTCTCGTAGACATCGCCCTCGTCCTCTATCTCCTGCAAGTTCTCCAAGACCTCAAGCGGTGCGCCGGAACGAATAGCATAGTCTATCAACTCTTCCTTCGTTGCAGGCCAGGGCGCATCTTCAAGTTTTGAAGCCAATTCAAGTGTCCAATACATAACTGTTATTCTTTAATTATTATTATATTCCGATTAGGCTACAAAAATACGAATTTTATTATTATCTGCAAGTTTTAGAGATAGTTTTTTCGGGTATTTTGTCAATAAAATTTAATTTACGGGCAAGCACGAAAAGATAATCGGAAAGTCGGTTGACATATATTATAACTACGTGGGGCACGGGACGGCGGTCGGACAGCCTCACAAGACAGCGTTCCAGACGGCGGCAAACGGCACGGCAGACGTGGGCGTAAGCGGCTACGGGAGTGCCTCCGGGAAGAATAAAACTGCGTAATTCTGGCAACTCCGCATCCGTTTTATCTATAAGAAGTTCAAGGCGCAATACATCTGGAGTATAATTATGTTGATTGTCCGGATGATTGATAATGCAGCCGGTGTTTTCTGAAAGGTCTGTGCCGTTTGCTGCCATATTAGGATTGACCGAGGATGGAGTTTGCGTAAGTTGGTTTCCTATTTCAAAAAGAGTAGTCTGGATATGTTCCAACTCGGAAACGATTTCGCTATTAGAGGGCAACAGAGACACGAGGTAGCCTATGTTGCAGTTCAATTCGTCTATCGTACCGTATGCCTCAATATCTTCCGAACCTTTAGAGACTCGGGCACCATCGGCCATGGTTGTCATTCCTCGGTCACCTGTGCGGGTATATAACTTTGATTTCTTCATAAATAACTTACATCAGAAGTTGACTATATAATGTTGTTTATACAGTTGGTGGTCGAAGGTTACGATACCGCAGTAATACAAATCGAAAGTTACGCCGGAACGGGAATCGTTCTGTATATCCTTCCAAAAGCGTTTGGCATCTTTATTCGCATTTATCCCTTCAACGACAATGACGGAGTTCTCCGACACGGCATCAAGGACAGCATTCGCAAAAGAACGGTAATCTCCGGATATTGCCATTCGGACTAAGCCGATAGTGATATCGTCTTTCAATCTTTGCAACGTTGCAACGGCATCGTCATTCTTTACCGTGAACACTTGCGTCTGTTTATGTCCGGCTTTCACATACTCAGCGTATGCGCCCGTTTCCGGTTCATAATCCAAGAAAATATCGGGTAAACAGTAATTTGATATACGGAAATAAAGCCTGCACAGTTTTCGTACCAGAGGATCTACACCCTTTATTTCCTTCGCCAAACGGCCATACTCGTAATACAAATAATGCTCATTTATGACATATCTTATAAATCTATATGCCCACGGGGATTGTACACCGAAGCCTCGGGAGTAACCGCATCGGCGCAACCAAACAAAAAGATTCAGCAATCTATAAGGTAATGTCATAATAACCGCAGCATTAATCTTAAGGCCAATTTATGCAATTATGCACAAAGATAACCCTTTTGTTCACTAAACATTTTCAATGACAAAGGTAATAAAAAAGTATTAAAACACAAAAAAAGGCGACTACCTATACGACTCTCCCATATTGCATTTCCGTACCATCTTCCTCCCTGCAATCATAACAAAACAAAAAAAGCCTCCGGAAAGCACCAG
>ENA-ORRE01000957-ORRE01000957.1-human-gut-metagenome-genome-assembly--contig:-NODE-957-length-20839-cov-5.370189_pt1 | contig 20839 bp, 18 predicted proteins | sample MGYA00242171_ERZ509126 | MGnify/ENA primary metagenome ERZ509126 (study PRJEB26280, sample SAMEA2338648) | human gut metagenome | biome: human gut; feature: human-associated habitat; material: faeces... | reverse complement strand
CTGCCGGGAGAGAGAATAGGATACGTCCTCGTGCCTGATGAGGTGTACGATAAGGCAGAGCTGTATGCAGCAGTCTGTGGTGCGGGAAGAGAACTCGGTTACGTGTGTGCACCAAGCCTGTTCCAGAAGATGATAGTAAAATGCCAGGGGGCAACCGGTGATATCAATGCCTACAAAGAAAACAGAGACCTTCTGTACGAGGGACTCACAAGGATAGGTTATCACTGCTTCAAGCCGGACGGAGCCTTTTATATGTTTGTAAAGGCACTCGAGGATGACAGCAATGCATTCTGCGAGAAGGCAAAGGAGGAGGATGTGCTCATAGTAGCAGCAGACGGCTTCGGCTGTCCGGGCTGGGTGAGAATATCATACTGTGTGGACAGGGAAATGATAAAGCACTCTATGCCTGCGTTTGAAAAGATATACAACAAGTATAGTAAATAATAGTTACAAAAAAATAATCCAAAAAAGCGCCGAAAATTGTCTAAAAAATATGTAATTTTCGGCGCTTTTATTATGCGGTTTTCACAAAGTTGTCTCCGTGTGACCGTTGTGTGACCATTGTTTTGTATAATGGAATGAAGAGTGGGAATATAAATAAAATCGTAACGGAATAGTTACAAAAAATACTATAGAAAAGGAGATATGAGAGTGTTTAATAAAAAACTTAACAGGTTACTAGCAATCATGCTAGCTTCTGTAATGGGTGCGACATCGCTTCCGGCAACACAGGTAAGTGCTGATACACCCTCTTCAGAGTATGATATATCTAACGACGCAGCTTCGGATGATATATCTGACAGTAAAATTCCAGATGAACAGGATTCGGATAATAATGCCACCGAGGAAAAACAGCCACAGCAGCTGACGGTAGAGTATACACCGGCGGATGATATTTATGTGGGGAACAAAGTTGTTCCGGTGGTAAAATCCGACAGGGCGGATGCAGCCGTTGACAATTTAAAATACACTGTTGTAGAAGGCAAAAATCTGATTGAAAAGGATACAGACTTTGCATCAAACGGTATATGGACAGCAAAGGATACCGGAACTGTAAGGATAAAGGTGACAAAAGCAGAAGATGACAAATATAAGTCAGCAGAGGCAGAATATACTGTTACCATCAAAGAATATGATTACAGCAGTATGAATAACAGCCTGACAGGGACAATGCTGCAGGGTACACAGTTTTATGTAGAAGCACCTACATTATCGCTGGCAAGTGACAATCAGGCGGTATATGTGGTTAGAAAAGGTGATGAATGGATTGAAGCTGATAAATATCAGCTTATGCCACAGCAGGGTGATAACAGACAGACTCTTGTAATAGCACGTAAGGACAAGGAAAGCGGAGCTATCACAGATATTGGAAGTCTGCGGCTCGACTACAAATATGATACACAGCCTCCAAAGATAACATTGAATCCAAAGGAGGATGATAAACCTGCTTTCACAAAGGATGCTGTGGATTATTATGGAAATGTCAGAAAAGTAGACATGAATATCCACGATGTCTCTTTGGATGATGGTTCCACACAGCTTTGGGTAAAGGTTGATGACCGGGAAGAATTCGATGTATTTGATGTCGATAATGCCCAGAAGCTGATTGATGCAGGAATAGAGTATAGTGACTGGATCGTGACAGGGGCTGATTATAGCAGCTGCATCACATTTGGTACAAAAGCGGATGAGGAACACAAATATCAGATAATCGGAATGTATGCGAAGGATCAGGCGGAGCATGAGTGTAATGATACAAGCTCAATAGAGCAGCCGTTTTATGTGGATAGAAAAGCGCCTTCAGGTACTATTGGATATGATGCTGATTTAATAGACGAGCAGAATATGGTCAGTCAGCAGGCATCAAATGTATATGGACAGCTGGAGGATATCAGCGGAATAAAGCAGGCATTCTACTATGTGAATAAATCAGATGAAAGTGGCAGTATTTTAAATGATGAGCAGGTAAAAGCGCTTGATGATTCAGCATGGAAGCCGTTAGAGCTTATTGAGGATACATATGAAGCCCGATATAAGTACAAGATTAATACATCTGATCTGAAGGATACTTCATATAACGTATATGTAAAGGCTCAGGACAATTGTAATGGCGAGACAGCGTTTTTCTCCACATCGAAGCTGGTTGTTGATACCCTGCCACCGGAGCTTACAGTGTCCCAGGATACCATGACAGCAGCCGATGAAAAAGGCTGGCATAAGGATGATATAAGCTATATCGTTAAGGCTGATGACAGCTTATCAGGAATTAAGAGTGTTGAATACACTGTATTTGATGGGAAAAGGAAAATTGTATCAGGACAGACTGTTGAGCTTGACGAGAGCGGGGAAGGAAGGATAACCATTCCGGCAACAGAGCAGTTTAACGGAATTGATCTGATGCTTTCAGTAAAGGCAACTGATTATGCCGGTCTTAAGACAGAGGTTAAAGGTGACAGCTTCAAGTTCAGCATGGACAGTCAGTCACCTGATGTCAGTATAGAGCCTGAAGCGGGCAAAAACAGAAAATATTTCAATGACGATGTCCGTATAAAAACAAGTGTAGCTGACAGCATTTCAGGTGTTGTATCAGCAAAATACCAGATAGTGACAGATGATCAGTCAGTATCGGATGATGAAGGTGCATGGAATGAGCTTGATGAATCAGGAATCATAAATGTATCGGCTGAGGCTTATCTGGATAAAAAGGTAGATGTATATGTTAAAGCTGTTGATGAGGCAGGAAACGTGACTGTAGCGGATTTGACAGCAAGCGGCAGCCAGCCATTTTATATTCACAAGGCAGCGCCTGCAATAACAGTGACATATGGTACATCTGAGCAGCCGGATCCACAGTGCATCAGCAGTGTAAAAGGCACTGAGTATTACAGGGAAAACAGGATTGCAACCATTTCGGTAAAAGAGAATGAGCTTTTCTTTGACCCCGATGAAACAAAAATCAATGTAAAGGTTGATGGAAATGAACAGACACAGTCAGATGCATGGTCTGAAAAGTCATACTGGGTAAAGACAGGCGAGGGAGCAGAAGCTGTTTACAGTAAGCAGCTCGTATTCAATGCAGGACACAAGTATGAGCTGAGTGTCAGTGCAAAAGATTTGTGTGGTAATTCAGATAATGGATTTGAGATAGAAGGAGACAAATCAGCAGAGTTTGTAATTGACGTACAGTCGCCGACAGGAAATATCAGGTTTGACGGACTTTCAACAGGCATGGATACCGTGTGGGATTTATTGCTGCCAAAAGACAAATATGAGATTTCAAGATTTGCTGCCAAGAAGGTTAATATTGCCGGACAGCTTAGAGATGAGCATGGCGGCATCAAGTCAGCAGAGTATTTCGTTTCAGCAGAGGATGCAATAATTGACGTAGACAGTATTCAGGAGGCTGACTGGAAGACACTTGACAGCCTTAATGAGGATGGCACCTTCAGTGAACCGATAGAATGCGAGAACAAAAACTGCGTGGTATATGTCAGGGTTACAGATTTAAGCGGTAATGTTTCATATATCAGCACAAATGGATTGGTAGTTGATACATGCGCACCGGCAATATCAGTCATCACACCTGAGACAGCATCAGGAGTGTACAGTGCAGATGTGCCGGTAAGTATAGAGGTATCAGATGAGAATGCCACAGGAGTTGCATCAGGAATAAAGAGCGTAAACTATACGGTAACAAATATGGGACAGACGACACAGGATGGAACATTATATAGCTATGATAAGACAGCAGCGGGCTTAAAAGATCTGGAAAATCATGTAACAGAGCAATTTGACATAAGCGCGGCTTCAAACAACAGTAATGAAGTGCGTATAGATGTTACCGCAACAGACAATGCAGGAACGGCATACACAGTAACAAAATACATAAAAATAGATACAACAGCACCAACAGTGCAGGTAAGCTATGACAATAACAGTGCAGATACATCATTTGGAGACACAGCATACTTCAAAGCACCGCGAACAGCAACCGTAAAAGTAACAGAGCGTAACTTTGATGCATCAAAGGTAGCAGCGGAAATAAAAGCCGCAGCAGGTAAGGCACCTGCTCTTTCAGACTGGAGCACAGAAGGTGGAAGCGGTAACGGTGATGATACAGTACATGTTGCCACAATATATTACGGACATGATGACGATTACACATTTGGAATCGGAGTAAAAGACATTGCGGGAAATGCCGCAGCAGGAGTGGATTATGCAAATTCGCTTGCACCGACAAAATTTACAATTGATACGACAGCACCTGTTATTTCGGTAGTATATGATAACAACAGTGCATCAAACGGAAACTATTATAATAACAAGAGAACAGCAACTGTGACAATCACAGAGCACAATTTTGATACAAGCAGAATAGCACTGAGCATGACTGCGCAGGATGCAGGAAAATCAGTAGCAGCACCGGCATTTGGAAGCTGGTCAGATAATGGTGATATACATACGGCAACATTAAGCTTTGATGCGGATGCCACATATACATGGTCACTTGCATATACAGACAAAGCCGGCAATAAGGCAAAAGACCTTGCAAAGCAGGAGTTCTGCATAGATACGACAAAGCCTGTTGTAACAATCAAAGGTGTAACCCCGGGCTCAGTAAACAATAATTCAGGAAATATGTCATTTGTAATAGAGTGCACAGATACTAATCTTGAATACTTTTCACCGGTGCTTACAGTTGTGGTATATGAAAATAGCAGATTCGTAAGAAAAACGATTACCGGAAATGTGATATCAATTTCAAACGGACAACGTGTAGAGTTTAGAAATCTCAATGAGGATGGAGTGTATTCACTGACATGCCATGCACAGGATAAGGCTGGAAATTCTTATGAAACAGTCAATATTATAGATGCAGGCGGAAAGCAGGTGACAGAGACTGCAGGGCAGGGAGAAAAATTGATGGATTTCTCCATAAACAAAGGCGGTTCAATCTTCTCGCTGGATGACAATACGATGAAGCTTGTAAAGGATTACTATGTGCAGAAGGTATACCATGATGTGGTAGTCAGAGAGATAAATCCGGATGAAGTTACCAGCTGTACTGTCAAAGTAAATGGAAAAGCACTTAAGCAGGGAACAGACTTCAGTGTGAATAATGTAAGTGAAAGCGATGGCTGGCATAAGTACGAATATGTGATATCAAATGCGGTATTTGAAAAAGAGGGTCAGTACAATATCGTTGTGGAGACAAAGGACAAAGCAGATTCAGTTGCCTACAGTGATGTGAAGAGTGTAAATATTGAATTTATTGTGGACAAGACAGCACCTACATATACATTGACAGGTGTAGATAAAAACAATGAAAACTATATTGGCTCAAAGAATGCAGTATTGATGCCGAAGGATGATGGCGGAAAGCTTGGACGTGTAAAGATTACTGTAGTGGGCTCGGATGACAAAGAAAAAAAGGTTATCAAGGAAATGTCGGGAGACGATATGCTTGACTATCTGGACAAGCATGACGGAAAGATAGAGTTTGAAGTACCTAAGGAGGTGCTCTCTGCAAAAGACGGTGATTCAAGGCTTATGGTAGAGTGTGCAGACTGTTCTGTTGACGAAGGTGGAAAGACCAATAAAGTGAAAAAAATATATGGTAAGGATACAGAAGCAGATACAGAGATTGCCGAAGATGATGTACCTATGGAATCAAATTCGTCAGATGTCAAATCAGTAGAAACAAACAATGATAAGGCAGTATATATAATTGGAGCAATATTATTATTTGTACTTATAATTGCGATATTGATAATCGTTTATTATATGAGAAAAAAGATGAAAGAAAAGAAAGACAATGATGAGCAATAAGATAATTACCTATGTATTTACATCACCATGTGGTGGTGTGGGAAAAACAACAATGTCTGTGGCATGCGCGAAAGCGCATGCCCTTCAAGGCAGACTTGGCAACGAAGATTTTGAATTCTGGGAGGAGTGAGTATGAGATTTGAAATAGCAGCTGACACGGACAGAGGAATCGTAAAAGAAACTAATCAGGATAGTCTGCTGGTAAAGTGCTTCTCAACATGCAAAGGAGACATGGCATTTGCAGTATTATGTGACGGCATGGGCGGCTTATCGAAGGGTGAGCTGGCCAGTGCCACTGTAGTCAGAGCATTTGACAGATGGAGTGACGAGCAGCTGCCTGAGCTTTGCAAATCGTCGAACCCGGATATTGACAGTCTGATTCTGGAAAGACAGTGGGATGAAGTAATACAGCAGCAGAACGAAAAAATAAAAGCATATGGCAAAGCACATGCAGTAAACATGGGAACAACAGTGGTAGTGCTGCTTGTCACGCAAAAAGCCTACTACATTATAAACGTGGGCGATTCCAGAATATATAGCCTTTCAGACCATATAGAAAGGCTTACGACAGACCAGACATATGTACAGCGGGAAATTATGAATGGAAATATGACACAGGAGCAGGCTATGAGAGATCCGCGAAGGAATGTACTGCTGCAGTGTGTCGGGGCATCAGCAGAAGTAAAGCCGGAGTACAGGACCGGGGCAATGAAAAATGGAATGTCACTTCTGCTTTGTTCAGATGGCTTCAGGCATGAGGTATCAGAACAGGAAATCTATGAGATGCTGAAAACGGCAGCAACTGTAGATGGGCAGAATATGCACGACAGACTGGAGCAGCTCATCAGACTCAGCATGCAAAGAGGAGAGCGCGATAATATAACAGCAGCGCTCATAAAGGCACAGTAGGAGGAACAGATGCTTGAAATAGGCTCTTTAATTGACGGAAAATACAAGATACTAAACGAAGTTGGACACGGCGGAATGAGCGTTGTGTACCTGGCTATGAATGAAAGGGCAAACAAACAGTGGGCAATAAAAGAGGTCAGAAAGGATGGAGTAAAGGATTTTGAGGTGGTAAAGCAAAGTCTTGTTGCGGAGACCAATATGCTCAAAAAACTGAGCCATCCCAGTCTTCCTGATATTGTCGATGTCATAGATGAGGATGACAGATTCCTTATCGTTATGGATTATATAGAGGGAAATTCTCTCAAGACAGCATTGCAGGAGTACGGAGCCCAGTCGCAGAAAAATGTGATAAAGTGGGCCAAACAGCTATGCGATGTTCTTGGATATCTGCACTCACAGAACCCGCCAATCATATATCGTGATATGAAGCCGGCAAACATAATGCTAAAGCCTGATGGAAATGTGGTGCTTATAGATTTTGGAACAGCAAGGGAATATAAGGAAAATAACATAGAGGATACAACATGTCTTGGCACGATGGGATATGCTGCACCGGAACAGTTTGGTGGAATGGGGCAGACAGACGCGAGAACAGATATATATTGTCTGGGAGCCACAATGTATCATCTTGTTACGGGAATGAATCCCTGTGAGCCACCTTACGAAATAAGGCCGATCAGAGAAATTGACCCAACATTGTCAGGTGGTCTTGAACGTATTATTACAAAGTGTACACAGCCGGATCCAAACAACAGATATCAGAGCGCAGCTGAGCTGATGTATGACCTTGAGCACTATACAGAGATTGATGACATGTATAGGAAGAATCTAAAGAGAAAGCTTGCGGTATTTATCACCACATCAGTTTTGACGATGCTGCTTGGAACAAGCACAGTATTAAGCTATTGTGCGGCAGAACACAAAAAAAATGAAAACTATAATAGCATATTAAAAGAAGCGGATACCTATGACAATTATGACAATGGATATTACACGGCTATAGTCACCGACCCGACAAGGACGGAGGCATATATTAAGCTGAATGACAAACTGACAGACGATTTTGTGCTGGACAGGGATGAGGCGCAGATATTGAACAGGCTGATGGTAGGTATAGATTGCAAGGACCACAATGGCCGGGTGCATACATATGATGTCATGGCAAAGCTGAAAGAAAAAAATCCAAAGGGATATGAGGATGTATGCTATAAGATTGGTGAAAGCTTTTTATTCTACTACGAAATCAATGTGGAAAAAGACAGATACTCCAGTGCAGCGCAGTGGTTCAAGGAAGTGAAGGAGAATCATCCGGAGGCAGGAATATACTGTGAGATATCAGATTGTCTGACATTGATTAGCCAGTATGATGGAGCAAAGATACAACAGACAGAAAAAACATATGAAGAATACAAAAAGCTATGGAAGCAAATAAATGAGCTATATGCAAAATCAGAGAATTTTGACAGCTTAGACGCAAAGATTCAGGTATGGAATGAGATAGATGATATAGTTGACACAAATATCACATCATTTATAGCAGTGACAGATAAGGATAAAGTTATGGATTTATTACAGACAATAAAGGACAAAACAGAAAAGCTGGATAAATCCATAATGCGCGAGCAAATAACAGGATTGCAGGATAATATAGACAAAACAATTGAGAAGGCACAGAGCGTGAAGGAGGAAAACAAAGATGACTTATAATCAGTACAGGATGATATTTTACGTATCCTTCACGGCATTTGCCATAATGCTTATAGCTTCAATAGTCATACTTATAGTGCTTGAAATACCTAAGGTCATAGGTGCACTTACCGGAAAATCTGCCCGGAAAGGAATTGCAGCAATTGTACAAAAGCAGACAGCGGGACATATTGACATAACATCGTCCGGTCCGATAGCACCGTCATATAACCTGGCAGGGGAGAATAAGAAAAAGCCGGGATATACACAAAATATAGATGAAACTACTGTGCTGGATGCACCGACAGAAGTATTGCAGGATGAAACCACAGTATTGGAAGATATAACCGAAAAGCTGCAGAAAACCAATATCAGGTTCGAAGTAACAAAGAAAATAGAATTTTTACATACGACAGAATGTATCTCATAAGGAATGGAAAATAGCGAATGTCTAAATTAAAAGTAAGCATAAAAAAATCGACCGTTACTGCCATGATGAAGGCAGGACGAAAGGAAAGAATAAATGAAACCGAACTAAGCCAGCTAGCCAGAATAAAACCATGTGGAATCATGCATGTGACAAAAACAAAAAAAGACAGTGTCATATATACGTGCCCTGCAAATATAAATCTTACCGATAGATTGAAAAAAGCCATAAGCAAATATGATTTCTTTTTCATGATTGAGCAGATAGTAATAATGGTTGAGGATGTATACAATAACGGACTGAACGTAAACAGTGTTCGTTTTAATATGGATGACGTATACATAAACGAGATGACAAAAGAGATGTACTTTATATATTTTCCGATAGTAGGAGGACAGGAAAGTGCAGATATTGTTGGGTTTATAGAAAACATAATTTATACAATGACACCTGTTATCAATGAGGATACGAATTATATATCCAGATTTATGTATTATGTCAGAAGCTTCCATGGCTTCAACGGCAATGCAATAGAAAAATATATCTCACGCGAAGAGCGTGCAGTTGTGAACGTGCTGAAAAACAAAGCAGTGACAATGCAGCAGACAATGCAGCAACAGACAATGCAGCAACAGATAATGCAGCAGGTAATGCAGGGCAGCATGGATGGAACTACAGTGTTGTCAGATGATGGCATATCCGTACAGCAGATACAGCAGATGCAACCGGTGAACTATCATTTTGCAAGTCTTACAAGGCAGGTAACAGGTGAAAAGATAGAGCTTGGCAAACCATCGTTTGTGCTGGGAAAGAATCCGGAAAAGTCAGATTATGCGGTAGCAGACAATACGAATATCAGCAGGGTGCATGCAGTGATAACCATGCGAAACGGACGTTATTATGTAATGGACCAAAATTCTACCAATGGCACATTTATCAATGGAAGGATAATAAAGGCGGGGCAGGAAACAGAGATATTACCGGGAGACTGTCTGATGTTAGCTAATGAGGAATTTATATTTAATGAATAGCTTTAAATATAAAAGGTGAGGAGAATAATACTATTATGGAACTAAAAGAATTAAGTCGCAGAATATCAAGGTACCGGGCAAATGTAGAAAATCTGCAGCTTGAGAAAAACAGGCTGCTTAATGAAATAGATGCTTTGGATCAGGAAGCATTGAAAATAAAGGAATATAAATGGCAGGCGCAAAACCGGTTTAAATGCAGAGTTGATAATATAGCCGGCATGGACAGATATAGCAGTCGTAATATAACAAATCTGAAGGGCAGACTTAAGAGTATTAATTCATTAAACGACGGAAAATCGTATGTAGCCAATGCGATGAATGCTATAGATTCAATGCTGAGAGATGTAGAGAATGCAATCAGGAGCAGAAATGACAGGATATATGAAATAAATCAGCAGCTGTGTACATATGAGGACAATATAGAGCAGCTGAGAATAAAAAAAAGAAGAATGGAGAGTAAGTAATGGGACAGTACAATTTAAGGTTTGAGCAGGAGGAATTTACAGAACTTGTGCGTTTATACTCAGAACTTGCAAAGATTGCAGATAGACAGATGAACGAATATCAGATGATACTTGATATTATAAACACAAATGCGGTTATAAGCGGTGAATTGCACGATAAGCTGGAAGTGTACGAGGATGCTGTTCATACATATCAGAGTATACTGGGAGAATCCTTCAGGGAAATGTCAAAAAAACTTAATGAATTTGTGAGAGATGTAGATGAGGCAGATGGAGATATATATGGTATAGGAACATATGAAGCGTATTAGAAGGAGGGGTGACGCATAATGAAATTTAAGGATTTTACGCAGGAAGCATACGATGACATACAAAGCTATATGGGAGGAGAAGAACAGTGGGAGGAAATAAACAAAACCTACGGTGTAGTGGAAACCAAAGGTATATTTCAATATGATTATGAATCACAGCTAAGAAACGCGGCAACAGAATATCAGAGACAAAATGAAGAGGCAAGCAATAGTGTAAGAAGGATGTTTGATAATGTAAATGGAGTGGATGATCTATATGCAGCCAGGTTTCGGGACGAATATATGGACTTGGAAAGATTCAGCACTGCAATTAAAGAACTGGCAGCTCTGATTAATGTAAGATCCGTTGAGAATATATATACGATGGATTGCCAGACATTGAAAACAAAAGCTGGTAATATACAGGCAAAAGTGGACTCGAAGATAACAGAGTATTATAAAGAGCGATTCTATTCAGTGGATTCTAATGGAAAGACAGTTATGAACTGGGACGAAATAAACTATGAGATGCGGAAGGAATTTGTACCAGATGCAGAGATGCAGGCACTTGTATCAGTATTTCCAAAGCTGTCCACAGATGATGAGGAAGAAACCATAGCAAATATAGAGAACATGCTGCGCGCAGGTTATGGAAACGCCAAGGATGATGAGTGGATAGATAATGCAGATCTGGAAGACCCTAAGTATTACAGTGTGAGTGTCACGAATACATTTAAGAGGGCGGTGGATATATATAAGACAAGTATGGATATAATTGACTATTACAGCGAAAAATGTGCATACAGAAACGACGAGATTAGTGATGAAGCGCTTGAAGAGATGAAAGAGCAGTACAGAGTGTCATCCCTGTTTAAAGCAATGGTTGATAGCTACCCGACAATAGGAGTTGCATATAATGGAAAAAACGATGGATTTACAATACATTCCGATAAAGAGAAAAATGTGACCGTATCCGTATGCCTGAAAGAGCTGCCGTTTGATGTAAGCATATGCAAGATTACAGACAGCAATGACAGGGAGATATTGGACAAATATTATAACGTCAAGGTAACAAATGGAACTATTAATGAAAAAGTAGGAAAAGAAAATGAGAAGGTCAATCAGATAGATGCGTATGGAATGGTAGATAATCAGATTGTAAGCCATGTACTTCCACACGGCATGATTGAGAATACAAAGCAGAATCTTGAAAATCAAAAGGAAGAGGAAAAGACTGAATGCAGAGTATTTTTTGATGTAACAAGTAATACTTTAAAAGGTAAGATTATTGATGAAGCTATAGGCATTTCAGCGGTAATAATAAATGAAACCGTAGGAGATAAGATTAACAAGGCTAACGCAGCAATAAATTATTTGAATGACTTAAATGAAGCATATGATGAAAATAATGAAAATGTACAAAATAATGCAGAAATTGATGAGGCAAAAGACAGACTGACAGAAACAGACTTTACATGTCAGGACATGATAGAAGATGCCAATTATTTCGGCATGGATATGGAGATAACCAGGGTAGGTGACACCTATATCTGTGAGAATATCACGATGGATGTGGAGAAAGTGACGAAGATGGTGGATGCATATAATGCACAGGCAGAGCCAAAAAAGCAGGTAAGTATTGATGACTTGGAGGGCTATGCCAGGGGAGCAGGCGATAAAAATCAGAGAGAGGATGACGAAAGCTATGATATGTTGTGTGATAGAGTTACAGACTATATTAAGTACGTTATAAAAAATTGAGATGACAATAAATAGGCATGAATGCAACGCATACAGAAAGGAAAATTTATTATGAAGAAAGCAATATCAGTTCTTATGATAGCAGCATGTATGTTATGTATGGCGACAGCATGTGAAAAAAAGGATAAAAAGGAAAATGACACATCAGCAGCTCAGGCAACAGAAACAGATTGCACGGCAGCAGAGCGTGTGACCACAGAGCCGGAAGGTGAAATCACGATATCAGAGATGATAGATCAGAGGATTAAAGAGGAAGGAAAGATAACTTTATATAGGATGCGTATTGCCGAATCAAATACACCTGTAGAAATTACAGAGGATTTAAAAGTTAAGATTATCTCATATGATGGAGATAAACTAACAGGCTATAAGAATCCTGATGATTTCCTTATGGAGACCAGACTTGGTGACATAATACATAATAAAGTGGATTATTCAACATATAATATAGGCGCATATGGTGGAAACTGGAAGCGACATCGTTATGTGTCTGGTGGAGACGAAAAGTATGTGGAAGAAGAAGGCTATGTACAGCGCGAAATCACTACAGATGATTCGGGAAATAATGCCCAGCTGGAGACACTGTATTCGTATTCAAAGGGAACTCTTTATAGCAGGGATGCTGGAAGTAAAGAATGGAACCAGACAGAGAAAGAGGACAGTCTAGATATAGTATCATTTGGAACATTTGAGAGGATAAAGCTGGATGGAAAAACATACATGACATTCTGCGTAAGAGATAATCTGAATCTGATAGAGTATGATATTATTCCGGACAATAAATACACAGAGAACAAGACAGTTGTATATGACACTCCGGGAACAGAGGAAACCACAGTCAATACAGTGGATTACCTCAAAGAATACCAGGCGGTTCCCAAAGAAGAGCTGGAGCAGATGATAGTTTTCCCGGGCAGTAAAAAAGCGGAAAGCTCACAGGCTGCAGATTAAACACGGTATGATTGCATATGCCAACAAGTTTGCAGAGCTCAGACCTTTATTTGTAAAAGTTTATCAGAACAAGAGGAGAAGCAATATGGCAAGTCTGTTAGAACGATTAAAATATATAATAGAAGATATTTTTGGAAAGAAAACCTATGCAGAATCTCAGAGAGATAAATATAAAAAAGTAGTAAGGAATTTGGAAAAAGAGTTAAAGAAAACAGACAATTTAAGTGATGTTATGGATCAATTAGCAACAGATTACAATACAATGGAGATGAATCCGGATTCTGCTCAGGGAAAACTCAGCGACACTTTTGTAACAAAGGAAAGTGAAAATCGCGAGGCAGTAGAAAAACTGGGGGCTGATTTTAAAGAAATAATTGCAGAAGTAAAATCAAAATTGGAATTTGCAAGAGATGAATATAATTACTGGTGTGACGAAGCAAAACGTGAAGATGAGGAAATGAAGATATATCAGCAGCAATATTATGAAGAGGAAGAGAGATTAAGAAGAGAAGCTGCGGAGGAAGAGGCAAGGCGAAAAAGAGAAGCGTCATAGGTTGATTAGTTAGTTATGGGAAAGGAGAATGTATGCAGGATTTTAAAATGTCAGGAAGCAATATGAATGAACTGCTGACTAACAAGCAATAAAGGAAAGAATAGATGATTCCTACGATGAATTGACCCGGCTTATGTTGCGTATTGAGAGTGATGAATTGTGGAAGGGAAAAGAGAAAACTACTTTTATGGCATATATGGGGCTGATGCAACAATATCATAAAAGTTTTTCAAAGGCTAACGGTGACAATCCGGTGCAGCAGGCAATCGATGCATTAAAATCTCATGGTGACAGAGTAGATGATTTTTATGATGAATTTCAGGAGTATAAGGATATGGAGGACATGCAATGAAATTTACAGAGCATGAAATGGTGTTTTTTAATAGTATTACAAAAGGAAATGATGTATTTGGAATTCCGTTAAAGTTCCGACCACAGAAAGGTCATGAAGAGGAAGTTAAAAAAACTATAAATGGATTGATAGAAAAGGGTGTGCTTGCATCTGAAACAGAATTGACGAAAATGGGATTTTTTCCGGCAAGAGCGTTGGAATGTTATAAGGAAAGTCGGAATCATATTATTATAAATTATTTACATATTGCACTTTTGGAACAAAGAGAGGCAATTGTGATCATTCCCTTGAAAAATAGAGAATATGAGATGTTACGGCTGCCGAGAGTCGCTGTCTTATATTTATTATTGAAAATATATCCGGTATTACAGACTGGAACAGTATCAGAAAAGGAGCTTTTACAGCTGCAAGACATTGATTCTTTTTTAAGAGAAGTAAAAGACTGCAAAGAGAATATCATGATAGGAGAATTTCAGGATAATGCATTAACAAAAGAATGGCTTTATTATTGGAAGAATAATCGGATATTTGAGTATGACCTGAATCGGCAGATAAAAAGAGAAGTGGGTGCAGTACAGGTAAGAAGAGAATTACTGAGACTTCTGGCAATTGATGAGGAGGTAAAAAATTATGCGTAGTAGCGTAGATACGGCCTGCAGCGGATCCTCAGAAGAAATAAAAATAGGTGCCGGTGTTTTGGATTATATAAGTGAATTGGGAAATATCCAGGCAAAGATTTTGGAGGCATATACCTATAGTGAACAGTGTGTACAAAATATAGAATCAGAGGATACATATCAGGGGGAGGCCAGAGAGGAGATGCTTGCATTTTTTAAATCCCTAGCCAGTAATATGCAGAAAATGACATTTTTGTATCAGGCGGCAGGAACGTACATTCAAAATGCTTATAATACTATGTATTATAATGAACAGCAGGTTGTGGAATGGGTCATTGGACAAATTGGAGGAAATGAATAAAAGTTATGGAAGAAGAAATAAAAAAAGCATACATGGATTGGAGTGAAAAAGGTGTAAGCTATTTAAATTGTATGTATGTGTATGATACAATGATGGATGTGGACGAGGCACTGCAGACCTGTGATACCATTTTAGATGAAATTGACCTGGGAATTGACTATACATCTAGGGAAAAGGATATTGACAGGCTTTTAGAGGGGCATGGAACCCTTCACCGTTATATTGATGTCTTAAATTGTTACGTGGATGATAAGCTGGATCAGCCTTTAAAGAAAGATTTCAAGAAAAATGCTACAGAAACAATCAGCCGAATCCATCTGGAAGACTTTGAGGTAGATAATACACTGGGACTGACAGAAAACAATTACATAACCGGCGGAATGGGATATGCCGGAACCATGGTAGAACAGGAAAAAGCAAAGCTGACTTTTGCAGATTTTATTGGAACTTCTGACGGAAAGGCGGATGGAAATGGGTTTCATATGGCATATACCAATGGAAGTGTAGAGGATTTTGCAAGTATCTTTGCAGCACAGTATGAGGCAATGAAAGCATCCGGAGCTTTGGGAGAAGACAACAATCTTACCCAACAGGAATTTTTGGAGCAGTTTTATAGGCAGGGAGAATTTACCCATGATAGCAGTAACCCATTTTTAAACTTTGTTTCGTCCGTATTGGATATCACAATTATCAAACCTGTCATAGAGGCATGTACCGGAGAAGATTTGATAACCGGAGAAGACCTGACAGACATGGAACGTGGACTTAAGGTGGTCTTTGCAATGGTAGATCTTGTTACGCTTGGAGGAGCCATTGCAGCAACAAAGTTCTCGGAAATGGGGTTAAAAGAAGGACTTAAGGCATTTGGAAAAACAGCTCTGATAGACTTTGCGGGAAATACAGCAGCCTGTGGTGTGGGAGCACTGGGAGAAACCTTTGACTGGCCGGTACCTGTAACAATGATGCTGAGTCTTGCAGCAGGAATCACGGTAAGTATTTCGGGAAATAAGCTGTTATTTAAAAATGCAGATGGGGTAGAGATTGGTGCGAAGACGCTGAGCGAAAGGGAGTGGGAGAGCTTCAGAGATTTAATGTCACCAGAAGAAGCGGCTAGATATGATAAATATTGGAGCTTAAAAGAGACTACCTGTACAAGTGATGAATTATATATATATTTAAAGAATATTGATACAGATTATGCAGAAACTTTTTTGAAAACGGGAGAATGGCCAGATGAAATTCAAATTCCTAAAAATGCATCAGTACTCAATAAAGATGGTTCAATTAATTGGACAAAGGCAGCGAAGGGAGGATATAAGTTAGATAAAGATGGAAATCCAATCAAAGAAAAATTTATACCTAAAATAGGTGAGGTGATTGACAGGTATGGACCAGCAAATGGACGATATACGTCGCCAATTATAGATGGGAAATCTTTTGAATATACAGAGAGATCATTACCATATGTAGAAAATTTATCTAATTATCATAAATATGAAGTGATTGGAGATTTTTCTAAAATTGAGGAATATGTGAAAAATTGTCCTGATGCAAAATTGAAGGTAAAGATAGATGCTACTGTAACAGCTTATTATGATGGGGATTATAGCAAACTTGTTTCATATAAAGGCGAAGCAGCTACAGTTGAAGGATGGGGGAAGGGAGGAGCAATACAATATGAATTTTCGTTAACAGTAGAACAATTAGAAGGTTTAGGTTTGCTAAGAGAAATAAAATAGTGGAGGAAAGTATAATGACAGTAGAAGAAGTGAAAAAGATTATTGATGAAGAGAGTTTAAAAGGAGGAAATCTGTTTGAAAAAAGGGAAAATAAAGAGAATGAAATGGTAATTATGAATGTTGCAGAGCAATGGTTGGTATATGCAACTGATGAGAGAGCAAGTAAAATAACAGGTTCAGAAAAAAAGTTTAAAACAGAGGAAGAGGCATTAGATAATTTTATTACAAGATTAAGGGCATTAAATGTATTAAAAAACTGAGGTAATTTACGGAAGTAATACGTTTAATGGTTCAGTTATCTACGGAAGTAAAATTACGCTTTATACACGCAATGAGCTTTTAACATTACCAACCTATAAATTGACATAAAAATGCAAATACGATAAAATTTTGCGTATAAAAGGGCACACTTATGGAAACGTAAGGTCGCAAAGCTAGAGTCTAACACGGAGTAACATTTATGTAATGACAGATCGGCTGCAACATCCGGTAATATCGGACGCTGCAGCCTTTTTGTATATAAAATTTTACCTAAAGGAGGAACATGAAAATGGCATCAGGACAGATCAGAATGACACCTGACACAATGAGAGGAAGGGCTGGAGAGTACAGGACAGAAGCAGAGAATGTACAGAATGTAATCGACAAGATGGACAGATTACTGGACACACTGCTCACAGAGTGGGAAGGTGCAGCATCAGAGGCATATGCCAACAAGTTTGCAGAGCTCAGACCTTCATTTGTAAAAGGAAAAGAGCTGATCGATGATATCGCAATGGCACTTGACAAGACTGCAGAGGCAGTAGAGTCAACCGATACACAGATAGCAAATCAGTTCAGCATGTAAAATTCATTCAATGCCGGATTCCACACCACAGGCTGTGGTGTGGAATTGTATTGTATTTGTATTGTGGCTTTATTTCAAGAGCAGCAGAGCTGCTTTTAAAATAAGACCATAATTTTATACATTAACAGGAGGGTGTGAATGAATATGAAAAAGTATAGGAGAAAAGAATAAATGTTTAATCGTGATTATTTAGAAAAATTAAAGCAGTATGTAGGTAAAGATATTCAGTTGGTAGAGAGTGACAATGAAGTCCATATCTATTTGGATTCTGAAATTCAATATTTTTTAAGAAAAAAGGAACAAAAGTATATATTGTATGTTAGTGAAAGAGGAAAGGAAACGGAAGAAAAAAGATATACATCAGAAGTGGATATGAAAAGAAATTTTGCATTATGGGTAAAGAGTAATTTTAGTGAAAATATTAAATATCCATTTTCAGGAAAATTTAGAGAAGTTACCAGTGTAGAAGAACTAAGAATATTGATGCAGCAATATGCAGACGAAAAGATGTATTCCATAAATGACCCAAAAGAAGAGAAAATTAATATATTGAAAAGTGAAGATGGTCAGTATAGTATTTTCTTTTTGGATAAAAACGGTAAGAAATACATATTAGAACAAGAGACAGAAAATCCATTTGTGTTCAAAAGATTTTATAACGAAGTAACTTATTATGGTGAAACGATGAGACAAATTAGAGAGTATGAGGAAGTTTTTGAAGATAAGTTAGAAGATGATGTGAAAATACAGTTGTTAGGCTACTAAATGAAAGAGGGAAAATGAGTATCAATTTAGAAAAAGCATATTTTAAAAAGTTGGAAGAATATGTTGGAAAAAAATTAAATATTGTTTCAAATGAAAATGAAATAACAATTATATATGATGTTGAGACATCTTATGTCTTGCAAGAAGAAAAAGAAATATTTTATTTTTATTGCATACAAAGGAATGAGCGCATAAAAATAGCTGAATATTATTCAGAAAAAGAAATGGAAACAAATTTTGCAATTGCAATAAAAGGTTTTTTTAGTGAAGGAATAGATTACAGTGGTTTAGAGAAAATAGAAGGTGTGGTAAAACTTTCAGATGTTAATGAAATAATGAAGGTACATATTGGTGAAAGTTATTACTCAATTATGAATCCACAAAAATTAAAAATTAATTTAGAGGAAAAAGGGGCAAATAAATATAATATTTATTTGCTTGGACCAAATGGTGAATGTGAGTATATCGAAGAAAATGAAGAAGCTCCGTTTGGGTTTGAGAGGTTTTATAATGAAGCGTTGTATTTAAAAGTGATATTAGAACGAGTTAGAGGGTATGAAGCAATATTTGAAGAAACATTAAGTGAAAAAGAGATATATGATATTATTAAGTAAAGTGTGTCGTAATTGATGAGAACAAGTGACATAGGAGGCTCAGAAAAAACTTAAAAAATACAGAAATAGGAAATAGTGGAGGAAAGTATAATGACAGTAGAAGAAGTGAAAAAGATTATTGATGAAGAGAGTTTAAAAGGAGGAAATCTGTTTGAAAAAAGGGAAAATAAAGAGAATGAAATGGTAATTATGAATGTTGCAGAGCAATGGTTGGTATATGCAACTGATGAGAGAGCAAGTAAAATAACAGGTTCAGAAAAAAAGTTTAAAACAGAGGAAGAGGCATTAGATAATTTTATTACAAGATTAAGGGCATTAAATGTATTAAAAAACTGAGGTAATTTACGGAAGTAATACGTTTAATGGTTCAGTTATCTACGGAAGTAAAATTACGCTTTATACACGCAATGAGCTTTTAACATTACCAACCTATAAATTGACATAAAAATGCAAATACGATAAAATTTTGCGTATAAAAGGGCACACTTATGGAAACGTAAGGTCGCAAAGCTAGAGTCTAACACGGAGTAACATTTATGTAATGACAGATCGGCTGCAACATCCGGTAATATCGGACGCTGCAGCCTTTTTGTATATAAAATTTTACCTAAAGGAGGAACATGAAAATGGCATCAGGACAGATCAGAATGACACCTGACACAATGAGAGGAAGGGCTGGAGAGTACAGGACAGAAGCAGAGAATGTACAGAATGTAATCGACAAGATGGACAGATTACTGGACACACTGCTCACAGAGTGGGAAGGTGCAGCATCAGAGGCATATGCCAACAAGTTTGCAGAGCTCAGACCTTCATTTGTAAAAGGAAAAGAGCTGATCGATGATATCGCAATGGCACTTGACAAGACTGCAGAGGCAGTAGAGTCAACCGATACACAGATAGCAAATCAGTTCAGCATGTAAAATTCATTCAATGCCGGATTCCACACCACAGGCTGTGGTGTGGAATTGTATTGTATTTGTATTGTGGCTTTATTTCAAGAGCAGCAGAGCTGCTTTTAAAATAAGACCATAATTTTATACATTAACAGGAGGAAAGAAAAGTCATGATAAAAAGCGGAGACAGTAAAGAAATAAGACTTAAGGAATTTAGCTATGCGCTGGAGAGAATGGAGAGTTTAAAATCAGGAAATGAGCTGACTAATAAGATAGTTGAAATACAGGGAACCCAGATACACAGCAAAGGAGACAGCGTGCCGGAAATAGAGAGCATAAATACTTTTCTGACAACGATTTCATTTGCCGTGGAGGATTTATTTAATAATACATATGAGGTATTGAATAATTCGCTAGAGCAGTATATAGCCTCTGATGAAGCGATTGGAAAATTATGGGAACAAATACAGAACGATAATGACGAAAAGGACAGTTCGGACCCATTCAAGGATGTAGTTATTAATTTTCAGTCAGGACATGATTATAGATTAAATGAGATATTAGGTGACGTTAAATTGAAAAAATAATCCGGAGAAATTACATCATGATGAGATTGTTTAGGACTATGTGCAACAGAGTAAAGGCATATATGAAGTACATTTTGGAAAATTGAGATAACAATAAATAGGCATGAATGCAACGCATACGGAAAGGAAAATTTATTATGAAGAAAGCAATATCAGTTCT
>ENA-ORRE01000953-ORRE01000953.1-human-gut-metagenome-genome-assembly--contig:-NODE-953-length-20886-cov-5.281119_pt1 | contig 20886 bp, 18 predicted proteins | sample MGYA00242171_ERZ509126 | MGnify/ENA primary metagenome ERZ509126 (study PRJEB26280, sample SAMEA2338648) | human gut metagenome | biome: human gut; feature: human-associated habitat; material: faeces... | reverse complement strand
TCGGTGAAAACCTGTTCCGCGACTGGCGCTACGACAAGCAGGGCAACAAAATCGACTCGTTCGTGCTGAACGACCCTACCTACGGCGGCCAGATGGCCGGCAAGAATTTCGGTTCGGGTTCAAGCCGCGAGCATGCCGCATGGGCAATTGCCGACTACGGTTTCCGCGTAGTGGTGTCGAGCTTTTTCGCCGACATCCACAAGAACAATGAGCTGAACAATTTTGTTCTTCCGGTAGTAGTCAGCGAAGAATTCCTGAAGGAGCTGTTTGATTCCATTTTCAGCAATCCGAAAATGGAAGTGACCGTCAATCTTCCGGAACAGACGATTACAAACAACGCCACGGGCCGGACAGAACATTTCGAAATCAATGCCTACAAGAAGCATTGCTTGATGAACGGCCTCGACGACATCGACTTCCTGTTGACCAATAAGGATAAAATTGAAGCATACGAGAAAACTAACCAATAAATTTGCAATCTATGAGGTATCCTCTCATTGAAATAATGGATACAACCCTCCGCGACGGCGAGCAGACCTCGGGGGTGAGCTTCACCAGGAGCGAAAAGCTGAGCATTTTCAAGCTGCTGGTGGAAGAGCTCCATATCCCCCATGTAGAAGTGACGTCGGCCCGGGTGTCGTCGGGGGAGTTCGACACGCTCAAGCGCATCTGCGACTGGGCGGGAAAGAACGGACATCTCGAAAAAGTGGAAGTGCTGGGCTTCGTCGACAACGGACTGTCGGCGGAGTGGATACGCGAAGCGGGCGGAAAGGTCATCAACCTGCTCTGCAAGGGCAGCGAAAAGCATTGCCGCGGACAGCTGAAGAAAACCCCGGAAGAGCATATCGAGGATGTGCTGAAAGAGGTGAACATTGCCGTGGCCAAAGGGCTGAAGGTGAACATATATCTGGAGGACTGGTCGAACGGCATCAAGGACAAGCCGGAATATGTGTTCAACATGATGGACAAGCTGCGCTATGCACCCATCGAACGCTTCATGCTGCCTGATACGCTGGGCATTCTCGACCCCTACAACACGTTCGACCTGGTGAAAAAGATGGTGAAGGAATACCCGGAACTGCGTTTCGACTTCCATGCCCACAACGACTACGACCTGGCAACGTCGAACCTCTTTGCGGCTCTGAAGGTGGGAGCATCGGGTGTCCACACGACGGTAAACGGACTGGGCGAACGTGCGGGCAACGCTCCGCTGTCGAGTGCCGTGGCAATTATCCACGACATGCTGAAACTGCAAACGGGCATCGACGAGACGAAAATCAACCGCGTGAGCCGTATCGTGGAGTCGTACTCCGGCGTGGCAATTCCGTTCAACAAGCCGATTATCGGTGAGAATGTGTTTACGCAATGCGCCGGTGTTCATGCCGACGGCGACAGCAAGGACAAGCTCTATTTCAACAACCTGATTCCGGAACGCTTCGGCCGCACGCGCGAATATGCGCTGGGCAAGCTTTCGGGCAAGGCAAACATTCGCAAGAATCTGGAAGCCATCGGATTGGAACTGAGCGAGGAAAACATTCAGAAAGTGACGCAGCGCATCACCGAGTTGGGCGACAAGAAGGAAATCGTAACACAGGAGGACCTGCCCTACATCGTGACCGATGTGCTGAAACACGGCAACCACAACGACAAGATCAAGCTGATCAACTACCAGCTTTCCATCACGAAGGGCCTACGCCCTACGGCCATTGTCAAGGTGGAAATCAACGGCAAGGAATATATGGAAAGTTCGGTGGGCGACGGACAGTATGACGCGTTCGTGAAGGCAATGAAAAAAATCTACAAGGGGCAACGCCGCCGTGAATTCCCGTCATTGACCAACTATGCGGTCAATATCCCGCCGGGCGGACGTACCGATGCCCTTGTGCAGACCACCATCCACTGGGAATTCAAGGGCCGCACGCTGAAAACCATCGGTTTGGATGCCGACCAGAACGAATCGGCCATCAAGGCTACCATCAAGATGCTGAACATAGTGGAAGATTTTTAAATCCCCGGCATCAAACGAACTGACAAGAACAAAAAAACGAAATAACAACGAAATACAATGAAACTGAAAATTGCAGTACTTCCCGGCGACGGCATCGGACCGGAAATCATGGAAGTTGCCATGAATGTGATGAAAGCCGTATGCAAGAAATTCAACCACGAACTGGAATATAAAACGGCGCTTGTCGGTGCCTGCGCCATCGACGCCACCGGCTCACCCTACCCCGACGAAACGCATCAGCTCTGCATGGAGTCGGATGCAGTGCTCTTCGGTGCCATCGGTTCGCCGAAATACGACAACGACCCGACAGCCAAGGTGCGTCCCGAACAGGGACTGCTCGCCATGCGCAAGCAGCTCGGCCTTTATGCCAACATTCGCCCGGTGACCACGTTCCCGAGCCTTATCTACAAGTCGCCGCTGCGTGCCGACCTCGTCGACGGTGCCGACTTCATGTGCATCCGCGAACTGACCGGCGGCCTCTACTTCGGACGTCCACAAGGACGTAGCGAAGACGGCAACACGGCCTACGACACCTGTGTATACCACCGCTACGAAATCGAACGCATCGTGCGCCTTGCCTACGAATACGCACTGAAACGCCGCAAGAAGGTGACCGTGGTCGACAAGGCCAACATTCTTGCCACCTCCCGTCTGTGGCGTGAAGTGGCAAAGGGAATCGCCGCCGAATATCCCGACGTGACAACCGAATATCTCTACGTCGACAATGCCGCCATGCGCATGATTCAATGGCCTAAGGACTTCGACGTACTGGTAACTGAAAACATGTTCGGCGACATTCTTACCGACGAAGGTTCCGTCATCACCGGCTCGCTCGGCATGCTTCCGTCGGCTTCCGTGGGCATCCACACATCGGTGTTCGAACCGATCCACGGCTCCTATCCGCAAGCCGCCGGCAAGGACATTGCCAACCCGCTGGCCACTGTGCTTTCAGCAGCCATGATGCTCGACTATTCGTTCAACCTCAAGGCCGAGGCCGAACTCGTGCGTAAGGCCGTCAGCGCATCGATGGATGCCGAAGTAGTGACCGAGGACATCGCCGCCAAAGGCGCCAAAGCTTACCACACCAGCGAAGTCGGCAAATGGCTCGTCGACTACATCGAAAAAGCCTAACGCCCCACTCCGAAAAAACGATGAATGCTTTATAACCGAAGCACGTCCCCCGGGAAATCCCAAAGGACGTGCTTCTATTATTTTCACAATCATCGTCTCTTTACATTACGCATCAAAACGGACAGTTTCTCCGTCCTAGGCTTCGTACTGAATTTTCCTTCAGGAAAAGCCCAATAACAATTACTAAATTCAGGTTCTGCTTTGTTGTTTGTATATAAATCAAACAATAAATAAATTCTATCCGCTTCTAGCTGTTCCTTATCTTTGTCTTCAATATAAACAGGCTCTCCATTAGCATCAATAATGGCGTTACCCAACTCATCATGTTTTAACTTTAAATATGGCGGATATCCCATTTTTCTTAACTGCGCCCGAGTATATACTTTAGGTCCCTTTTTCAATAATTTAATAAAATGGGTAGATTCTTTTCCATTATGCAAAAGGATGTAGCGAGCATTAACTAAATCATTCGTCACCAATATAGAGCCTTTATCATCACCTGCTCGCAAATTATACTTATGATTTTCCAGAATCCAATTCAGATGACGACTACTTTTATAATATGCAATAATAACAGACACTTCGTCCGGCATGAAATCTCGATTATCACCATATGCCTCTGGTATATTCTCCATCAACTCATTCTGACTATTTTCACGATATGTTTCATAACTAAAATACGACATTTTTTCACGCTCTGAGGTTCTATTCAACATATGAGCTTTAACCTCAGCAAGAAACTGCTTCAAATAGCTAGAATCTTGACTCCAATGTCCTGGACGAATACTAAATGCACCCAACCCAGGTATAACTTCATGAAATCCTTTGATTTCCTTATTTTCCGTACCTGGATATAAAACATAAGCACCACCCGTTCTTCTAATCGCGTCTTTATAAGCATGCATTTTCAACAAATCTGCACGTTTATAAATTCCCATTTCTTGTTGCTTCTTCTCCTCGTACAATTCTTGAACAGTATCACATTCAGCATCATCTTCTAACAAAACTTTATTTAACCTATATTTTGCATCAAAATGGATATGGGTGATCAAGTCTTCTGCTTCAGCCTGTTCTTCTGTAATATCGCCCGGCCATATAGACAAAGTATAATCAGGACGCATAGACATTGTCCAACTACCCGCCTTATGTATTGGATCTTCGTTATCCCTAACCTTACTAAATGTCCTATTATAATAAAAAGCAACATTCAGTTCTCGCATGGAAGAAGAACTCTTTCCTCGCAAAATTACTCTCTTTCCTTGAATAATTTGCAAGTCAATCTTGTCGTTATCCATGCTAACCAGTTTTTGCTTATCTTTTTGATTTATATGGAAAAACTCTCCTATTAATTCTTGTAACTTAAAGAATAACCAATACTCATAAAGCGTTGCTACATTCTTTTTTCCAGCCTCATATATATCATTTCCCCCGGACCAATTCAGTTTTGCAGCAAGGTCAAACATTACCCATGCCTGCAAAACTTCACGATAACCCTCTTTTCGCTGAAGCACAGGGCTATTCATATTAAGATATGTTGGCATTGATATTTGACGAAAAAAATGAGAATCCAAATATGTCGATATCTGGTTCACAGTCCTATTTATTTCACTTTTCAGTCTTTCCGATGCATTTTTCTTATCTTTTAATTCTAAACAAAACATCGAAAATGTTCGCAATGCCAATTTTACAAATTGATTTTCATGATTATCTATTGTATCACACTTATAATCAACGGCGATTTTTCTAGGAATCGTTCCTATGCCTATAGCATTTAGACTTGAATCAGATGGCAACAATATCCTATCTTTTGAAGTTGCAATTTGCTTTATGTTTCTTTTCGAAAACCTTTTAACACTACAAATATCCTTTTCTATTGTTGTATCTGCCCACTTCCTAACTGGGTTTTGTATAATTTTATGAATAGCAGTTTGAAAGGAATCACTGTCTATGATTGAACGAACAAATGAAAACTTTTGATATAAGGTCTGAGAATTACAATTCTCATCAACTTCCAATGTCTGTGTAACAGGAGATCCCTGCATTAGAACCAAATCAGTATAATACTCAGCAATCTCATCTAACATTGTACGATAATCACTCTCGTAATCAGCTTTAACAGAACGAATCTCCAGTTTTGCCTGACCGACCTCTGTATTTCTAGACAACTCACAAACAATAAGAGTCAATTGACCAACATAGACACCTGTACGAATTGTCCCCTGGTTCTTTCTATTTGGAAGGTTGGATCTTGTCACAATCTCCGTATTTTCTTTAAATTGAAATTGGACATTACCAATACTATTAAATTCATATTGATAATTCGAACCTTCTACCAAATGATAAGCAATCTCATCTGAGTATGGCTCTACAACCTCGTATAAAAAATCCCTTTCCTTGTTGACAGGAACTATACACAAGTTCACAATACCATATTGGCATTGAATCGGAATATTTAAACTATCACGTTTTTCCAACATGACATAATCAATTAAGCCTCAGCAAAACTAGTAAACCCGTTAGCATAAGCTGCTTCATACATTCTTTGAATTTTATCTGCTGCATTAGGAAATTTTGCAGTACTAACCAATTCTTTTGTAATACCCATTTCTCCATTTGCTCCGTCAAAGCATAATTTCCATAAAGCATGCAATACCGGCTCCAACTTTTTTCGTGATCCATGAAGCTTAGGCAACAATTTTTGAACAATCACAAAATCAAGAATTTGATTCATTTCCAATTTTTGTGTTGTATCATCACATAACTGTGCCTGATTAACGAATCTATAAATTTCAGTAGCACTTCTATAACCAAATTCTGCATTAACCGACTTCAAAGTAGCAAAGAAACTATTCAATGTTGTTCGTATTTCCTCTGTATTTTCCGCAAGTTCGGTATTGGCTGCCAATTCAACAAAACTTTCACCCATATCTGAAGCTTTTGAAAAAATACCATTTCTATCAACAGGCCTCAGTTCCATCAGAAATTGCTCCATCTCATCAACAGAAATTTTAAATTCTATAACATTTGCACGATCCAAAACTTTTGGGGAAAACATGTATGTAGTCTCATCTACATTTATAGTTCCGATAATAAATAAATTTTTTGGCAAACCTATGCTTTGGGGAGCTTGTGAAGAGTCGTTGCCATTCCAAAGTTGAATATTTTCACCACTTTCCATTGCGGAAAGAAAATCTGCAAAATATCTCTCCACGTAACTCATATTCATCTCATCGAGAATCAAGAAGTAGGGTTTCTTTTCATTATTATTCGCTTCTATTAGAAGGTCTAATACTCCACTTTCAGGTTTTATATATTTATTTTCTTGCAATGCATTTGGAAACCCCAAAAGCGGTTCTCTGTTTGTCCAATCAGCTCCAACCGAAACGACACACATCTGGCTCTTATCCTGAATTAATGCCTGTGCAAACGCCAAAGCTAATTGGGTTTTACCGGAACCAGCAAGACCACTTAAAATCAAAAATCGTTTTGACAATAAAGAAAATGCAAAACGTTTAATCAGTGTGTCATCATACAACAATCCCGTTTCTTTTATTGCCGTAATTAATGAAGACACTGAGAACTTTATTAAATTGTTCTTTGGTTTAACATTAATTGATTCAATAAAATTTATTCCATTTTTTTTATTCTTATTTTTTAAATACAGACTATATGCAAACTTAAATACCTGTAATTGTTCCAATGCTAGAGTATTATTCTCTAAACTCCATAAACAACTATAAATTGATGAGATTTTATACTTTTCATTTTCAATATCTAAATCATTATTTACACACAACAAAGAATTGGAACAATTCAGATCCCCTCTTATTTTATTTCGAGTTCTGAGCAATTCCCCCTCATCATTATCCGTAACACCCTGATTCAGAGTTAAATATATTTTAGAAAGATCTTTAGAGAATAAAAACACCAAATATATACCTTTTTGCGTTGAATCAGTTTCGGCTTTATGCATTATAGCAATCCACGGACATCTAGCAATCCGCCCCTGTCCCAAACTTCCTTTTATTTTATAATCCTTTTGAGGGAAAAAATTATACAAACAAGCAGGTATTCTATCTCTAAAAATAATAGCCGCCTCTTGATTTAAATCACTCAAACCTTTACCAATATAATTTTCATATCCTTTTGAAAGTTGTTGAAACTTATGAAATAACCCATTTAATAAATCTATTGATTCACTCATATTATTAGAATTTAAAAGATTAAAGGAGTGACATGTTTGTCTTATAAAAGAACAAAAATATATAAAATCCTATACTTAACAATACAACATCGTTATATTTACCAAATTCAACGCAGAATCAAAAATTCACGCATTTGCAATTCCAATGATTAATTTACAATAATCATGCGAACAGAGCTGGCTTTTTACAGCACAAGATCGGCAGAAAAGAGTATCATGGGGCTGACTTGCCTGCATTTTCTTCGTGAGGTCAGACAACTGCACAACACATGCAAAGGGGGAAATTTTGCGATTTTTCTAGAGTGGACTACAACGGCTGTTAAAAATTATGAGCAACTGAAATCGGCCTATAATTCATTACCGTTTCAAAATCTTTTGTTCTTTCAAGAAACTTTCCCCAAATGAGTCAAGGGTTCATTATTACTCTAAACAGCATTGTATTGAGTGGTTGTTGCAAAAAATGCAAAAAATGCAACAACTGAATCCGTTTGCAGTTCTCCACTATCAAGCACATTCGAATGACATTTTCGTTATTCTTTTCTTCATTCATATCGATACTCATGCAACTGCTTATCCATATTTTCGAACTACCACAACGTTAGATAAAAAGAACAGAAGAACAAAATTTTTCCTGCCTATCAATTTTAAAATCTGTTCTTTTGTTCTTCTGTCAAAATATCCCAAATACCCAATTTTCCTCAGGGCGTTCAACGGCAAGTGGCTGAGGGATGGCCGATGTATTCGGAGAGGTTGATAAACTGAACGCCGTCGGCCTGCAAGCGTCCTACAATCTGCTTGAATTCATTCCATCGGGCATCGTCCCAACTGTTGGGATGTCCTTGCAAATAGAAGGTGTTGCAATGGCGCCAACGGCCAAGATAATTGACGAGGAATTTGTGGTAATCCGGATTATGATAAGGATATTCCATCTCTAAAGTTTCGCGAATTACCAACCCCTTGTAATGATGCAGTTCCGGAAAAGAGCGGTCGGCCATGACAAGACGAATGTTGGGCACGGTCGACAAGGCACTGTCGGTCACTTCGTTACAACTCGTCCAATGAGGTCCCCAGGCATGAAGCGTGATGCCAGTTTTGGCGATACAGAGAGAATCGGTAAGACGGAGAGCCTGCTGCTGCGAAGCGAAATCTTGTTCAAATTCGCCCGTTTCATCACCGCTCGTCCGATTACGGAAACCATGGTTCCAGAATTCAATGCCGTCGATGGCCGCAGTACGGCGAAGCCAGTCGAAATAGTCGGTTCTGTCCGACTGGAGAGAATAACCGAGAATTCCGAGATTAGCTTTCAGCCGGTTTGCCTGAAGATAGGGCACCAGACGATTCCAACGCGGAGGCACGGCGTTGCCTTCCTCGCCATAATGCACATCATCGAGTTTAAGCATGACCCGCTTCGGTGCAAGCTGACGAAGGCCGGCCGCTTCGGGAAGAAAAACAATCTCGGCGGAACCATGACGCAACAGTCGGGCCGTGTCGTCGAACCGTGTTGACGAAGCCACATCACCCGAGTCAATGGAACGGGCTGCAAGGTCGACATCTATCATATAATCAATACCTAATGGACATTTCAAATAGGGATAATGGCCTACATAAAGTTTGTCAACTCCCCTTTCTGCCATAATCTCAATCATGCGTCCGCAGCTTTCTATAAGAGTGGCAAAAGACACTTGTGGCGGAACCTGCATCCACAACTGACCGGAACCGAAAGCGTCGCCGGAAAAGGCCATGTGGTTGGCGTAATCAACCAATGTGACCGAACCGGGAGTATGTCCGGGAGTATGGACCACTTCAAGCGTGCGCCCGCCCAACTCGAAACGGTCGCCGTCGGCTATCGGAAGAATCCGCCCACGGTACTCTTTCAGTGGTGGAATATCAATCACCGTATCGGCTGGATGCATATAGAATTCAGGGAAAAACCGGATATTTCCAACATGGTCGATATGACCGTGGGTAGCTACAACGCGAACCGGTTTTGACGTAATACGGGCCACCACCTTGTCAAGGTCGGCAATGGAAGTGCCGGTATCGATGAGCACAGCGGCGCTGTCGCCTTCCACAAGATAAAGCGTGGTCTTGTCGGAAGTTTCAAGTACGATAACCCCGGGTTCAATCCTTGTTGCCGTGAGATCGGCATTGCTGAACACCGGCTTGTTTGCATAAGCAAGCCACACAGGCCGCACAGAATAAAGCTACAATGATATGGATTTTACGAAACATAACACTAACATAAGGTAATTATTTAATATAATGCCGCTTACGTTTCCGCCGCCAGCAACATTTTTCTATCAGTCAATACAGCCGTTTTCCGGACTATTCCGCCGTTTCGCTACGGAGCTGTTCGCAAAAACGCTTCACTCCTTCCATGCCGCCGCAACGGTAGTGGACAAAACTGCGGGGACTGTCGTCGGGCAGACTGACATCCGACGGGTCGACAACAAACAGTCGGCACGCGGGCGGCAACATTCCCAACAAATCGGCAGCCGGAAAGACAAGCATCGTGGAACCGACCACCACAAAATAGTCGGCCTCGCGGGTAAGAGCCACGGCACGCTTCCACAGCCGCCTGTCGATATCCTCGTTGAAGAAGATGACAAACGGGCGTATCTGCGAACCGTCGGGAGCCTTGTCGCCGATATGGATGTCAGGGTGACTGCGGTCGATTTCTATCGGCTCATAGGGATGGAGCGTACTGGCATTTTTCAGAGCCTCGCCGTGAAGATAAACGACTTCGGAACTTCCGGCACGGGTATGGAAATCATCGCCGTTCTGCGTAATGACCGCCACTTCGTAGTCCTTTTCCAGTGCGGCAATCAGACGATGGGCCTCGTTCGGCTCCCTGTCGAGAATGGCACGCCGCAGAGGATTGAAAAAATCGAGCATCACCTGCCTCCGCTGCCGGCAGTCGCTCCGCCGCCCCGAATACCAGGAACGCGCATCGGCAACGGCCTCCACGTCCAGCGTGTCCCAAAGTCCGCCGTCGCCGCGAAAGGTAGGCAGTCCGCTTTCACGGCTGATTCCCGCCCCTGTGAAAAATACTATCTTTTTCCGTTTCATCGCTGATTCCGTTTTTTCGATTATCACGCTGCAAACTTATCAAAAAATACGCCAATCACAGCGTGAAAAAGTCACAAAAAACGGAACTGCCTTCGCGGCAATTCCGTTTCCCACATAGACCTTGTATTTCGTATTATTAAACGTAGCCTTGTCCCATCATAGCGTGAGCCACCTTCATGAAGCCGGCAATGTTGGCACCCTTCATGTAGTTGACGAAACCGTCAGGCTGTGTACCGTATTTCACGCATTGTTCGTGAATGTCGCGCATAATCTGGTGCAAGCGGTCGTCCACTTCTTTTTCTGTCCAAGTGATGTGCATAGCGTTCTGAGTCATTTCCAAACCTGAAGTTGCTACACCACCGGCATTTACAGCCTTACCAGGAGCGTAAGTAACCTTGTTTTCGATGAACGTATCGATAGCTTCCGGCGTACATCCCATGTTGGACACTTCAGCTACAATCTGTACCTTGTTGGCTACAAGCATGTCGGCATCTTCTTTTGCCAATTCGTTCTGAGTTGCGCAAGGAAGAGCGATGTCCACTTTCTGTTCCCAAGGTTTCTTGCCCGGGAAGAATGTAGCGTTCGGATATTTTTCAACGTACGGTTCAACGATGTCGTTGCCTGAAGCACGAAGTTCGAGCATATAGTCAATCTTGTCACCGCAGATGCCGTCCGGGTCATAAACATAACCGTCAGGACCGGAAATTGTCACTACCTTGGCACCGAGTTCAGTAGCCTTCAAAGCAGCACCCCAAGCCACGTTACCGAAGCCGGAAATAGCCACTGTCTTGCCCTTGATGTCGTCGCCTACACGGTGCAACATGTTTTGTACGAAATAGAGAGCGCCGAAGCCTGTTGCTTCCGGACGAATACGCGAACCTCCGAAGTCAAGACCCTTGCCTGTAAACGTACCTGTATGTTCTTGAGCGAGTTTCTTATACATGCCGTACATGTATCCCACTTCGCGACCACCTACGCCGATATCGCCTGCCGGCACGTCGCGGTCAGGACCGAGGTTACGCCACAATTCGAGGATAAACGCCTGGCAGAAACGCATGATTTCCTTATCTGATTTGCCGCGCGGGCTGAAGTCTGAACCGCCTTTTCCGCCGCCCATCGGCAATGTTGTCAGTGCATTTTTGAAAGTTTGTTCAAATCCTAAGAACTTGAGGATAGACAAATTCACAGAAGCGTGGAAACGGATACCTCCCTTGTACGGGCCGATAGCGTTGTTGAACTGCACGCGATAGCCGATGTTTGTCTGAACCTCACCCTTGTCGTCGGTCCAAAGAACGCGGAACGTGAAAATACGGTCTGGTTCAACCATACGTTCGATAATTTTTGCATTTTCAAATTCCGGGTGTTCTTCGTAAACGTCCTTTACGGAGAGCAGCACTTCCTTAACGGCTTGTAAATACTCCTTTTCACCGGGGTGTTTAGCCTCAAGATCGGATAAAATCTTTTCTACATTCATAGTTAATTTGATTAAGGCATTAGTTTTGTTTTTTTACACAACAAATATAATGAAAAAAGTTTCGAACTACACACCAAAAACCGTTAAAAAATCACCCAAATACTGACAATTTGCTATAAAACATATTTTTCGCGCCTTTCCGCCCGCCATCAAAAACATCCATTTCTTCGATTAAAACACAAAAATAATAGAATTAAAATCCTTTTTTGTCAATTTAACTCGCATAATGCTTTGAATTACCGCAAGAAAAGTGTAAATTTGCATGCTAAATTTATAATACTATACGGCAATGCGAAAACATATAATATATGCCTTGTTGGCGTCTCTGGCGATGACAAGTTGCGGAGAATACAACAAGGTGCTAAAAAGCACGGATGTAGAATATAAATATGAATATGCCAAAAAAGCGTTTGAAGAAAGAAGGTTTGTGCAGGCAGCCACTATTTTGGAAGACGTGGTCAAAATCCTGAAAGGTACTGACAAGGCGGAAGAGTCGCTCTACCTGCTCGGCCTCAGCTACTACGAAAACAAGGACTACATGACGGCAAGTTCCTATTTCAAGACCTACTACACCCACTACCCGAAAGGGAAATACGCCGAGCTGACACGCTTCTATGCAGGATACGGCTGCTACCTCGATTCGCCGGAACCACAGCTTGACCAGACAGAAACCTACAAGGCTATTGAAGAGCTTCAGAAGTTTCTCGACTATTTCCCGCACAGCGACAAGGCGACCATCGCACAAAACGCCATCTTCGAGTTGCAGGACAAGCTGGTGCAAAAGGAAATCGACAATGCACAGCTCTACTACAACCTCGGAAACTATCTCGGCAACAACTACGAGAGCGCAGTCATCGTTGCCCAGAACGCTCTGAAAAACTATCCTTACACAAAATATAAGGAACAGCTTCAGATGATTATCCTGAAAGCAAGATATCAGGAAGCCCGCCAGAGTGTCGACGAAAAGAAGGAAGAACGCTTCAGAGTGGTTATCGACGAGTACTACTCCTTCATCAACGACTATCCGGAAGGCCCGAACCGCAAAGAGGCTGACAACATTTTCAAAATCGCCAGCCGATTTGTACATGATTAAAAGAAACAACAAAAATTACTTTTTATAAACTTTTTATCGAGAATGGATTATAAGAGATCAAACGCGCCGATTAATACGGTGACACGCGATGTAATTAAGTTATCGGAAGATACCGGTAATGTTTACGAAACAGTCTGCATCATCGCCAAACGTGCAAACCAGATTGCCGTGGAGATGAAACATGATCTTGAAAAGAAACTTCAGGAATTTGTAACCTTGAACGACAATCTTGAAGAAGTTTCTGAAAACAGAGAGCAAATCGAAATTTCTCGCTACTACGAAAAATTGCCGAAACCGGTGCTCATCGCTACCCAGGAATACATCGAAGGTAAGATTGAATACCGCAACCCGGCCAAAGAAAAGGCCAAACTCGATTTCTAAAACCCTTTACGAAACCGAATTGACAGAAGATAGAATCTTGCATCCCATGAGGGGTGCAAGATTTTTTCTTTATATAAATAGGTGGCTACACTTTTTTTAGTAAATTTGCAAAAGAAACAACATTTACGGATTAATAATACATTAATTAATTGTGGCAAACAAATCGGAAAAGAGTCCGCAAGGATTCATAAAAAAACATCCTATACTGTTCAACATCCTGCTGATAGTTGCTGTAGACTTCGTGCTCCTCGTAATCGCCTACCAGGGACTGGCGTGGTTCACCAACCATAACCAGTATGAAATCGTACCCGACCTGAAAGGCATGACGGTCGACGAAGCGACACGCGCCCTTGCAACAAAGGACCTGAAGTTCGAAATCACGGACTCCATCTACACCACATCAGTACAACCCGGCATGGTCATCGAGCAAGTGCCAAAAGCCGGCTCAAAAATCAAGAACAACCGGGCCGTCTATGCCACAATCCGCTGCTTCTCGGCACAGATAGTGACCGTTCCCCAAGTAGTCGACATGTCGGTACGCCAGGGCATGAGCACGCTGAACGGACTGGGCATCAAGAACATAAACATCGAAAAGATTCCGTCGGAATACAGCGACCTGATTTATGAACTGAAAATGAACGGACTGCCGCTCCATGCAGGCGACAAGATTCCGGTTGACGCCCGCCTCACGCTCATTGTGGGCGACGGTTCGCTGGGCATCAACGACGAAGCACTACTCAATGAATACAACGAAACTGTAAACGAGCTTCAATCAGGCGACAGTTCGGAAAACGACACAGACATATTCGAATAATGACCCAAGAACCCGATAATTTCATGACCGACGATTTTGATGAAGAATTGTCGGATTCAACCGTCGAAAGCGGCGGACAAGAGTTGTGGGAACACTATCGGTTTGTGGCTGAAAAGGGACAGACACTGCTGAGAGTCGACAAGTTCCTCGTATGCCATATCGACAAGACATCGCGCAACCGCATTCAGCAGGCTGCCGAAGCCGGCTGCATCCTCGTCAACGGAAAACCCGTAAAGTCGAACTACCGTGTCAAGCCGTTCGACGTGGTTTCGCTGGTGATGGACCGCCCGAAATATGAACTGGAAATCATTCCGGAGGACATTCCCCTCGACATCGTTTATGAAGACGCCGACCTGCTGGTAGTCAACAAGCCGGCTGGACTTGTCGTGCACCCGGGACATGGCAACTACTCGGGCACACTGGTCAATGCCCTCGCCTACCATTTCAAGGACAACCCTGACTACGACGTAAGCGACCCTCGCCTCGGACTGGTACACCGCATCGACAAGGACACATCCGGATTGCTGGTCATCGCCAAGACTCCCGACGCAAAGACATGCCTCGGAAAGCAATTCTTCAACAAAACCACTCACCGTCAATACGTTGCCGTAGTATGGGGTAAATTTGACGAAGAAAGCGGCACCGTGGAAGGCAATATCGGACGAAGCCTCAAGGACCGCCTGCAGATGGCCGTATTCCCTGACGGCGACTACGGAAAGCATGCTGTTACCCACTACAAGGTACTGGAAAACCTCGGCCACGTTGCCGTAGTGCAATGCCAGCTTGAAACGGGACGCACCCACCAGATTCGCGTGCACATGAAACATATCGGACACCCGCTGTTCAACGACGCACGTTATGGAGGCGACAAAATTCTGCGCGGCATCTCGACTGCCAAGTACACGCAGTTCGTGCAAAACTGCTTCAAGACATGCCCGCGACAGGCTCTGCATGCAAAAACTCTTGGTTTCGTGCACCCTACGACAGGCGAAGAAATGTTTTTCAACTCCGAAATTCCGGAGGACATGAGCGCACTGATCAAAAAGTGGGAAGAATACTATACAAATGTATAATTCCCCTGCATTTTATTTCGTTTTTTCAGTAATTTATGCTATCTTTGAAGAAATATAAGCTCATTAAAATTATACCGAAAAATTTACCGCTATGAATGAAATAGTGACACCGAATGAATATAGCGACATATGCCCCTTTTCCGACAGTGAATTCCACGAAAAGATGGAAGAACTGGTAAAGGAACCGGGATTCAAGCACGCCGTAACTTGGGTGCTGCCGGACATTGATTTCGAGGCTTTCTGTCAAGGACTTCTTGCCATTGACAACAAACGCGACTTCCAGGTCAACATCATGTACCCGTTCCTCGAAATGCTGGCAAAGAAAACCACCAACGGCATATCGGACACTGGCATTGAAAATATTGACATTAACAAATCATACACAATGATCACCAACCACCGTGACATTGTGCTCGACGCTTCGTTCATGAACTTGTCGTTGCTTCGCCGCAACTACAAGACAACCGAAGTGGCAATCGGCAACAACCTCCTCATCTATCCGTGGATAGAGGACTTGGTTCGCCTTAACAAAAGTATCGTCGTAAAACGCGACGTCGGTATGCGCCAGGCATTGGAAGCAGCCGAGCAGCTTTCGGGATACATCCATTTTGCACTGACCCAGAAACATGAATCCGTATGGATCGCACAACGCCAGGGCCGCGCAAAAGACAGTAGCGACGGAACTCAGGAAAGCCTCATCAAGATGCTCGGAATAGCCGGAGGCAAGGACTACATTGACAACATAATGGAAGTGAACCTACTCCCGGTGGCCATCAGCTACGAGTTCGACCCGAATGACTATTTGAAAGCCCGCGAGTTTCTTTTGAAAAAGAAATTCCCGGATTTCAAAAAGACCCAGCGCGACGATTTGTTCAGTATGGAAACCGGACTCCTTCAAAACAAAGGACGCGTACACTTCTCTTTCACGCCGTGTATCAACGACCAGCTTGAAGAGTTGCGCGGACTTGAAAAGACGGAACAAGTGGAAAGAATCTGCAAAATCATCGACAGCAACATTCACTGTCATTACCGCATCTATCCTTGCAACTATATCGCGTACGATCGCCGCTTCAAGACAGACCGTTTCAAAAACGAATATACGGAAGCCGACATCGAAAGCTTCACAACTTACCTGAACGGTCAGCTTGAAAAAGTGAAGAAAGAAGTGGATTTCGAAATCACTGCCGACGACCGCGAATACATGCTTGAAATGATGCTGGTTATGTACTCCAACCCGCTCTGCAACAAATTGAAAGCAACCGACAGTTTGTAGTCATGAAAATTTCCTATGTTGCGCTGTTCATATTATTAGCAGTAAATCTGCTGACCGACGGATATATCTATTTCCGCCTGAAACAGGCAACACAAAAACATAAATGGCTGAAGAAGGCGCACATCGCCTTCTCAGCCATTCTTTGTATTTCACTGGTTGCAATCGCAGCGGCTCCTTTCCGCACTGCAAGCACCGTCGGAATGCAATGGATTATGTGGACACTGTTCACCTACATTTCCACCTATCTTCCGAAATATCTGTATGCCATTTCCGCCATTATTGCCAATATCCCGCGATTTTTCAAACGGAAGCGTTGGAATTTCGTTTCGACAGCCGGCGCCATTATCGGCTTCCTGCTTTTCGGCACAATGTGGTGGGGTGCACTTGTCACTCCCCGGCAAGTGAACATAGAGAAAGTGGACATACGGTCGGAACGGCTTCCGAAAAATTTTGACGGGTTCACCATTGCCCTGTTCTCCGACCTGCACACCGGAACTTTCGGCAACAACACGGGAATTGTCGAGAATCTTGTGGAGGAAATCAACCGGCAGAACGCCGACATGGTAATCTTTGCCGGCGACATCGTAAACCGCAGCACTTCGGAACTCTACCCCTTCATTCCCGCTCTGAAGCAAATAAAGGCGCGCTACGGCGTTGTTTCCGTTCTGGGTAACCATGACTACGGCGACTACATGAAATGGGATTCGGAAGAAGCCTACGCGGCAAATATCGAGGAATTGGTCACATTGCAGAACGATTCACTCGGATGGCGGTTGCTTCGCGACCAGTCGTTCGACATCTACGCAGACCCCGACAAGCAGAAAATTGCCATCATCGGCGTGGACAACTGGGGCGAACCGCCTTTCAAGACCTACGGGAACCTGCAACTGGCCTACGACAACCTCAACGACAGCGTGTTCAAAATTCTTGTGAGCCACAATCCCCGCCATTGGGACTTGGAAGTGGTGAAAAAAACCAACATCGACCTGACACTTTCGGGACACACCCATGCCATGCAGTCGATGCTCGAAATCGGCGGAAAGAAATATTCGCTGGCTGCGAAAAAATATCCGAATTGGGCAGGACTCACATCGGAAAACGGGAAATACCTGTATGTGAACATCGGCATCGGAGAAGTGGGTGTACCGATGCGATTGGGAGCTACTCCCGAACTGACACTCATCACCCTTCATTGCAACTAATTCAGAAAATCATTCTATGGAAAAGATATTGGCGTTCGTTGCCGGCGACACCGGCATTTCCCTGAAACAGACTTCAGCAACCATCAAGCTGCTTGACGAAGGAGCAACCATCCCCTTCATCAGCCGCTATCGCAAGGAAGCGACGGGCGGACTCGACGAAACACAGATTCAGGCCATCGCCACCGCCTACGAAAAGGCGCAGGAACTGGAAAAACGGAAAAAGCATATCACGGAAACCATTGCGGCGCAGGACAAACTGACACCGGAACTGGAAAAGAAAATAGCCGAATGCTTCGACGCACAGACACTTGAGGACATTTACCTGCCTTTCAAACCGAAACGCCGCACGAAAGCGGAAATTGCGCGTGAAAAAGGCCTTGAGCCGCTGGCACGAATCATCATGGCGCAAAACTCCGACGACGTGAAACGCTCGGCCATGCGGTTCGTAAACGACAACGTTGCCGACACCGACGAAGCGATTGAAGGTGCCGCCGACATCATTGCCGAATGGATTTCAGAAAATCAGGGCGTGAGGAATACCGTCAGAAACATGTTCAGCCGCGAAGCCACAGTCACCTGCAAGGTGGCAAAAGGCAAGGAAGAGGAAGCGGCCAACTATCAGAACTACTTCGACTTCAGCGCACCGCTCAAACGATGCGGCTCCCACCGCATTCTCGCCATGCGCCGCGGTGAACGCGAAGGCCTTCTGCGGGTGGACATCAGCATCCCGGAAGAAAAGATTCTCGACCGCCTTTCCGAACGCCTGGTGAAAAACGACACGGAAAGCGCACAGGTGGTAGAAAAGGCCCTTACCGACAGCTACAAGCGACTTATCAAACCTTCGATTGAAAACGAGTTCGCTTCTCTTTCGAAAGCGGAAGCCGACGATCAGGCCATCAGTCTTTTCGCACAGAACGCACGCCAGCTGCTTTTCGCACCGCCGTTGGGACGGAAACGCATTCTCGCCATCGACCCCGGCTACCGCACAGGCTGCAAGGTGGTATGCCTCGACGAACAGGGCAACCTCCTGCACAACGATACGATATACCCTACTCCGCCCAAAAGCGAAACGGCTTTGGCGGCAAAAAAGATAACCCACCTGATTGAAGTCTACAAAATCGATGCCATTGCCCTCGGCAACGGTACGGCAAGCCGCGAAACGGAGCATTTCCTTTCGTCGCTGCGCTACAACCGCGACGTGAAGGTGTTCGTAGTCAGCGAAGACGGCGCATCGATTTACTCGGCATCCAAACTGGCAAGGGAAGAATTTCCGGACAAGGACGTGACGGTGCGCGGAGCGGTTTCCATCGGCCGCCGCCTGCTCGACCCGCTGGCAGAACTGGTGAAAATCGACCCGAAATCCATCGGTGTCGGACAATATCAGCACGATGTCGACCAGACGAAATTGAAAAAATCACTGGAATTTACCGTAGAAAGCTGTGTGAACAGCGTGGGCGTGAATCTAAACACAGCTTCTAAAGAACTGCTCACCTACGTTTCCGGACTCGGCCCACAACTGGCACAGAACATTGTCAGCTACCGAGCCGACAACGGCGATTTCACTACCCGTAAACAATTGATGAAAGTGCCGAAGCTCGGCCCGAAAGCATTTGAGCAGTGTGCAGGCTTCCTGCGCATTCCCGACGGAGAAAATCCGCTCGACAACACAGCCGTACACCCGGAAAACTACCGCATCGTGGAACAGATGGCGAAAGACTGCAAATGCACGGTGACCGACCTTATCAAGAACAAGGAAAAACGGGAGAAAATCGACATCAGCCGTTATGTGACCGCCGAAACGGGACTGCCGACACTGACCGACATCATGGCAGAGCTGGAAAAGCCCGGACGCGACCCGCGAAAAGGCGTGGCCGTCATGAAATTTGACGAGAATATCAAGACTTTCGACGACTTGACGGAAGGACTGGTGCTGAAAGGCATCGTAACGAACATCACGCAATTCGGCGTATTTGTCGACATCGGCATCAAGGAAAACGGACTTGTCCACATCTCGGAACTCTCCGACAAATTCGTGTCGTCGGCCTCCGAAGTGGTGAAAATCCACCAGCAGGTGACCGTCAAGGTCAAGTCAATCGACAGGGAACGACGACGCATCGCTTTAACAATGAAACAAATCGAACAATAATGAATAGCTTAGTTTTATCAATCGGAAGCAACAGCAAGGACCGCGAATGGCAGGTGAAAAACTGCATAGCGTGGCTGAAAAGCAACCTTCATGGGGTTACAACTTCGGACATCTACAACACAAAAGCCGCCAATGGCGTTGACCCCGACTACCTCAATGCGGTGATGAAGGCAAAGTGCCGCGAAGAGCTACCCGAAATCACCGACATGCTGAAAAAATATGAGACCGTTTGCGGACGCACGCCCATGAGCAAGAAAAAAGGCGACATTCCGATGGACCTCGACATCATCATCTGGAACGATGAAATCATCCGGGAAGCCGACTACAACCAACACTATTTCCAAATCGGCTGGCAACAGCTCAACGAAAAATAATTTGCGAAAATGAACAGAATAAAACCGCTTGGCATTCTTGCCCTGCTCGCCGCCATTGCCTATGTGGCGATTCCACTTGACGGCGACAACGGCTGGACCGGCTACATCGACGACTTTTTCGTGTTCATGGCCGGCTATACATTTTTTATGAGCAACCGACAGAAATCACTGCCCAACAAACGCATGCTCTACACCATTTCAGGCGCCTTCTTCATTGCCGGAATGCTGTCGCTGATTGCCCTCATTCTGTTTGGAGAATAACCCAAACCGCTTGCAAAAAACGAGTTACGCCGGAGTGAAATTCACTCCGGTTTTTTAGTCACTGGATTTCAGCGTTTTAGAAAACAACAATTACAAATAAGCAAAACAAAGTTTTCCAAAACTTTTTACAATACACTAATTATCAATAATTTAATTTTCAGTCAAACCCAAAAAGTTTTCCAAAATAGAAATTCACTATTTTTCTTTCGGAATATTCGGCATAACTTTGCAACCAGAAAATCACCTCGAAAATTAACGATATATTTCAATATTTCTATGATACAGACAGTTCTAAAACGTGACGGAAGAATAGTGGGTTATAATGAAGAAAAAATCAAGGCCGCTATCCGTAAAGCAATGCTCCAGACTGAAAAGGGCGAAGA
>ENA-ORRE01000947-ORRE01000947.1-human-gut-metagenome-genome-assembly--contig:-NODE-947-length-20937-cov-6.008716_pt1 | contig 20937 bp, 18 predicted proteins | sample MGYA00242171_ERZ509126 | MGnify/ENA primary metagenome ERZ509126 (study PRJEB26280, sample SAMEA2338648) | human gut metagenome | biome: human gut; feature: human-associated habitat; material: faeces... | reverse complement strand
TTTAGCATCATTTAATTTTGTTATATCCTTATCTAAATATTCACTGAGTTTTTTTCTAAATTCTTTTAAAAATTCTAAACTACTAACATTATAATCCATATACATTTCATTTAACAATAAATTATCTTTTACAAAATAATCAAAATAATCATCTACTAAAAATAACATTATTTCATTATCAATACACGCTCTATTATTTTCATATGAAGTTTTATTTATTCCATATTCTAAAGTATCAACAACATATAATCTACCATTTTTATACATAATATTATACATAACATCATATAAGGTAACATTGTTATCTGTTATTATTTTAATATCTTTAAAAATATTTGTAAGCCCTTTTTCTAAAGCATTTAAACTAACAGATAAAGGATCTATTTGAAAAAGATTTTTAGAGTTTTTATAAGGCATTGTATAACCCACTAATTCATTTTCTACATAAATAACATCAGTCGGCCATATAAATGTATTATTTTTAATATTACTAAATCGTAATAAAAAATCTTTATCATAACCTGCTTTTTCATTATCCATATATTCATGAAAAACTTTATATACTATATTATTATTTTTATTTAAATAACATATTCCTTGAAATCCTTGTCCAAGATAAGTTAGTCCTCTTAAAAATATATTAAAATGTTCTTTATTTACAAAATTCATCAAAACATCCCCTTAAAGTGACCATATTATACCACAAAAACTAAAAAAAGACAAATATCTTGTCTTAATTTAATCCTGCTAGAATGTCTTTTAAGTTATAAAAATATAACTTTAATATACTCATCTTATTTATATCTTTATTTACTACTAAAGGAGATTTTTTTACTATTGTGTTGTTATCTTTTACATAAAGTGTTGCTATTTTTTGACCTTTTTTAATTGGATAACTAACATTATCTAAAACTATTTCATATTGATAGGAAACTCTTTCATCTATTTTCTTTTTTAATATAAATATATCATCTTTAGCATATAAATCTATTTTTTCATTTACCTTATCTACATTAATTGTTCCTACTTTTTTATCTTTTTCATAAAGCATATTTATTTCATATTGATTAAATCCATAATCAAGTAAATCCATTGTTTCTTTATTTCTTGTTGTTACATCTTTATATCCTAAACTTATTGCAATAAGTCTTAAACCATTTCTTTTAGCAGTTGCTGCGATACATTTTCCAGCATCTGTAGTTGAACCCGTTTTAAGGCCATCTGCTCCTTCATAAAACCTAACAAGTTTATTTGTATGTGAATATTGCTATAGTGAGTGGTATCACTTCTTGATGAAATGATACCACACCTTTTTAATTTTTACAAATAGTTTCATAATTTTTTTATTTTGACTATTAGCTAAGAAACACATAGTTTGATTTAATTCAAATTCTTTAATTGATTTTCTATGATTTTTTATTATATTCAATACTAAAATTATTATCTATCATAATTCCTTATATATATGTAATAAACAATTAACTACCATATTTACATCTATTAACTTACTATTTATACTGATACTTTTTTGAGAAAATAATATTATTGATTTCGCTTTAGGTTCAAATATTCATGATAGCATTTAAACATCTATAGCATAATACCGTTTTCTAATACTTGCAATTTCAGTATTTTCAAAATTTCCTATATTACCAAAAACTTCTTCACTTGCTTTTTTAACTTTTAATGTATATTCTTCATGCACTAATTTTGTAACTCCAATGCCATAACCCTTTTTGCATTTCTTATATCAAATTTACATTTTTATGCCCTCTGCTTCTAAATCAATTGAGAATCATAATAATCTCTCAGTATACTTATCAAATGATATATTACATTTTAGAGATGATAGTTACAATTCAAAAAAATTAATAGGCTCAATTTCTTTTCGATATACAATAAAATCAATAATAAAACACATCATACATTTAGAATGCTTTTCACTTTTTTTGCTGCTTGACGGATCAACTTAGTACCATTTATTAAGCATATTTTTCCGTGGCCAGATAAAACTATATCAGCTTTATATTTTGCTAATTTCATTATACTATTAACAATCTCTTCTTTATTAAAAGCTGGATCTCCTTCCCAACCAAATAAAAATTTATCTAAGTAAGTTCCATCCGCTTCCAATGTATCACCGGTAAACAAAACAAGTTTACCATCGACCTTTACCCTAATGGCCATTCCTCCATTTGTATGTCCTGGTATCATAATAAATTCAAACATAATACCGTTTATAATCATTTCTTTGTCTACAGATATTTCTACATCGGGAATAAATGCAGGAAATGATTGCTCTATATCATATGGTGTTCCTTTTGGCCCACCTTGTTTGCAATAAGTTGCATCACCTGCACCTACTATAATTTTCGCACCTGCCTCTTGCATTTCTTTAGCACCTCCACAGTGATCGTGGTGTCCATGAGTAAGAATGACATGCGTTATAGGCGAATTAATATTAAATTTTTTTAATGTTTTTTTCAACATAGCAGGACCAGTTGAAGCCTCTCCACAATCTATTAATATTAACCCTTGGCCTGTATTTATACCATATACTTCGCCTAATATACTTTTATTATTTACCGCAGAAAAACAACTACCACTTAAATAAAATAAATCATTTGAAATTATCAATTAAATCAACCTCCTTAAGAAAAATTATTAATTAATATATATCTATTATTTCATCATCATTTGAAATCAGTTCAATATTTTCTTTATAAATTCTATAACATTTACCATAAACTTTATTATTAAATATATACGATTTATCTGGAAGCCCATAAATAATCCTATTATTTGACTCTTTTATTATTGAATCCATTTGAATCTTATTAGGATTATCTAAATCAAAATGTGGTTCAACGTTAATTGTAGTTAAAGCAAGACCTTTTAATATGACAGAACGAGTTAAATCTTTTTCATTTTCAGGACTACTAAACACAATTTCTGCACTATTTATTGCGCCAGCACTAATCCCAACAATACATGCATCAGTTTCTTTGATATAATCTTTAAGCTTTATAGCATTTAAAAACATATTTTGCTGAAATGTATTACCACCACTAAGAAAAATAAGTGAACTATTCTTAAGTATATTACCAATATCTTCTTTATTTCGATTATCAAGTACCAAACTTTCTTTAAATTTAAGACCTGATAATGCTAAAATTTCTGTATCTAGTTTTAGATAATTATCGTTTAATTTGTAATTGTCAGGATCACTCGCAATAATAACAAATTTATTGTAATCCTTTATGCTTTCTTTCATATTTTTTAAAAATTTATTATCTTCAAAAAATTTTACTGGCATTTTATTACCATTTTCCTTTTTTATACCCCCAATATTACTAGCTAAAAATAATCTCATTTTATCCTCCATACTTATTATTATATAATAATCTATTTTATACCCATACGTTTTTTTTGCAAAGATAATACTTTATAAAATTCATCTTTTCTTTGCTCAAAGCAAGAATGATATTCTGCAGTTAAATAATTTACAATTAAATTAACTACATCTTCGTTAGTATATTGTAATTGTTCATTCCAATAATTTAATACACGTAAATATTGATTAAATTTCATTCTTAAATGTTTAGATCTATGATTGGTGATATCTTCTTTCAATAAAATTGATACAGCAACTAATGCATCTGCAAATTTTTCTTTTATAATACAATCTATGTCAAGAAAATCTGCAATTCTTGAACTAGCTACTGTAGAACTTGTACCAAATTTACACATAGATAAAACTAAATTGCTAATCCCCATATCAATAGCTAACTTTCTATCATTATTTTCCATAACAACAAAAGCAGCAAAATTCAAAAACTCATTTGTGTCTTTTTTTCTAAGGCCTATATTAAAATCTCTTCCAAAAATATTTTTTTCATCCATGCCGTATTGATGCCTATAATGTTCAGTGCTTGATTGCTCAACTAAACGAGTTATTTCACCATCGATAATTTCAGTTGCCTTTACTAAATCATCATCCTTAGAACTAATCTTTATACAAAGATCTTTAGGAGGAATGTTTAAATATTTTTCATCAGTTAAATAATCAAAAGTATCTTTAACAACTGTTTCTAAATCTGGTTTTGCTATTATTCCCATTCCTCTATAATAACAGCCAAATTTTTGTGGAACATCAGTTTTCAGATATTTAAATGATTTATATTTCATACATTCCTGCACAATGTATCTTCCTATATCACCATATTCTTCATTATCTAAGTATTTTTTTAATGGTGAAATATTAGAACCTATAAAGTCAACTGTTGGATCAATTTTGGAAGTAACATTAACTGCTGGTTCTTCAACATATCCTTTTTCATTAAAACAAGCCTTAAATTTTTCTTCAACAAAATCTAAATATTTACTTTTACTAATTTCTTTAGCATTCATTTATATCACTCTCCTTTTTTGTCATTAGACATTTTTAATAATTCTCCTAAATAATAACTAATATCAGATTCAGTTACATTATTATTAATACTTCCTTTATACGAATCAAGTTTTAAAAAACTATCAATTTCTGTTCCCAATTGTTTAACAGTTTCTTGATACATTTGTGTATCAAATCTAGGAGTACATATTAATATGCTTTTGGTAAGATTTATTTTGTGTTTTTTTATTAACTCAACTGTTTTTCCCATTGATTCATTAGTATCCCCCATCATACCAAGCATAAAGAATCCATTGTAATTAATTCCTGCATTTTTAATTGCAACTACTGCTTTTAATAATTGCTCATTAGAATAATTCTTATTATTAATTTTGCGAACATTTTCATCAAAACTTTCAATACCTAACCAAATTAATTGACACCCCGCCTTTTTCATAACACTAAGTGTATCATAGTCTATTGAATTTACACAAATCTGGCATTGCCATTTGATTCGAATTTTAGTATTTATCATGGCTTTGCATAAATTTTGTGCATATTTTTTATCAAGTATAAAATTTTGATCTAAGAAGAATATTTCTTCAATCCCACGTTCTTGTATTTCTTTTAATTCGGCTATTACCGAATCTATTTTTCTAAAGCGAACACTTTTAGCAAAAAAATTGTAACAGAAAGCGCAATTAAATGGACACCCTCTACTTGCTTGAACAACACTCCAGTGCAATTTTCTTACCGGCATATTATCATAATATCTATAGCCAAAATAACATTCTAAATGAATCAAATTATAATTAGGTACATATTTACACCATTCAACTGGATGTTGTTCATTCAAATCCTCTCTTGTTTTAATTATTTTCTTCTTCTCTTTATAAATAATATTTGGAAGATTTTCAATTGGAACATTTTTATCCATATTTCTAATTACATTAGCTAATTGAATATCAAATTCCCCTTTTAATATATAATCAGGATTACAATCGTTAAAGACGATATCTGGCCTCACAGTGCCCTGCCCACCACATATGATAATCGGTATATTATTAAATTTACCTTTAATAGTTTTTACGTACTTTGTAAAAATAACATAACGATAATCAACAAAATAATTATGTACTTGGTCAATCGTAGAAGAACAAATTACTATTCCTTTTTTATAATTACGTATAATATTAAGTAAATCTTTTAATGGATAATTATAAATTCTATTATCAAGAATATCAACATCTATAGAAAAGTCATTTTTCAAATAAGTTGCACAATTCATTAAAGCTAAAGGTGGTTGAACAAAAGTCGTGCCATTTAAAAATTCTGGTATTAAGAATAAATATTTTCCTTTTTTCTTGAAATCTTTACTAATATCGTTATTTAAACTTGTAATTGCGTCAGTTAAATATTCTGGTGCTTCTTTTGTGATTTCTTCTATCTTCTTTCTACTTATATCAAATTGTTTTTTATTATAAACACGATGTGTATTTTTTATAAAATATAATATAGCAACAAGTTTTCTAGGCTTCATATCGTTAACCAAAAAGACAGCATCAAATATTTCATTCTGCAATGATTTAGTAGTATACTTATAAATTATTGATGATAACTCAATGATTTGTGCTATAAAGTTTGATTGCTTTTTAATACTTATAACAACTTTCTTAACATATTCTCTTTTTTCTACTAAAGTTGCTTGTTTTAAAAAATATGTACGCATAATAAGCAGTAAGTCAATTTGCTCAGATTCACTAAATTTATCAAAATTCTTTATAACTTCATCGTAGATTTCTTTTTGCTCCTTATTATTATATGTATTAATTCTTTTAGCTTTTAATAATAACATTTCCTTATCCACAATACACCTCCTACATTATTTTGCGAAATCAGTTTCACTAATTTTACTTTCAACCAATTTAAACTTTTTATTTTCATACACTATTTTGCAATAATCAATATCAATATATTGTTCACCATCTATTTCTGATTTTAAATTACTCATTGTGGCTCCATGTGTAATTATTGCAACCCTTTCATAAGGACAATTAACTACATATTTTTCTAAGAAATACATTAATCTTTCTCTAACTTGATTAATACTTTCACCATCAGTTACAACTTTATTGTAATCTGTAATAGCTTCTTTGCCTTCATGACTATTTAAAAAATTAGAAAGTGGTTTACCTTGATATTTTCCAACATTCCAAGCTCTTAATTCTTTATGAAAAGACACCGGTATTTTAAAATCTTTATTAGCTAGCTCAACCGTTTTCCTAGTTCTAATAAGATCTGATGAATAAATATATTCAATTTTATTTTTCTCTAATGCTAATGCTATTTTATCAATCTGTTTTAATCCTTTATCAGTAAATTTTAAAGATGTGTCTTCAAATGTTCCTCTAATTTTATTTTCAACATTCCAATTAGTTTCTCCATGTCTAAAAATATAAATTTCCTTTTTATTATTTACTTTATTATTCAAATCTTTTAATTTTTTCATCGGAGAGAGTCTATCCCTTAACCTAAAATCCATATTTTTATTATCGTTAACAAAGTCTTCTATTTTGGCTATTCTTTTATCCGGAAAAAACATATTATAATATGCGACTGCTGTTTGAATATCTTGTTTAGACATTTCAAAATGTCCTAATTTAACTAATTCTAAGAAATCTTTGTACTTATCTCTATCTGGCTCTGCACTTAATTCTTGAGCTAATATCGAAGTATTAGACTTTAAATAATATTTTTTTATTACACTTTTAGGTGATTTTATTAATTTTTGTATACTAGCTGGCATATTTTCTATTAATTTTTCATTTACAAGTCCTTGTTTTACGTAATCTTGTAATATTCTAATATAAGCATAAAGTCTTATCTTTGCATCAGCAAAGAGGATTGAACTTGCATAATCTCTAATCCCATTGGCTTTCATCAGCATAACCGTTTTCGGTGATATTTCTGATACAATTTTTTCTCTATATTTTGAGCCATTGTCAATGCATGATCTTGTTATTAAATTTGCTAATGTATGATTTAATGATGTTTTATAATTATCTTCATAGATATTCAATTGATCGTCCTGAATGCTATTTTGCCATGTACTAATGTTACCATTATATTCTACAAGCCAATCTAAACCAAAATAACCTTTAGAGTTATACGCACGTGACGGAAAATAATTTTGTGATTTATCTAAATCTATATCATATAGTTCCACCATTTTCATAAATGACTTATTATTATGTAGATTTGGTCTGAATGATGGATAGAAAACCCTTGATATTCCAATTACTATTTCAAATCCAGAGTCAAGTATTAATTTTGATTTCCAAGGCATTATCTTAATGATTTTGTCATCATCAGATTTATTAGGCTGAAGTTTTTCAATTTTAAATTTTCTACCCATTGTCTTTAGATTATTTTCTAACGTTGGATCATCTTTAAATGTTTTTATTTGTAATGTAAAGTTTTTATTATCTCTATATTTAGTTTCAAATATATTAATTAAATTTTCTAGTGGATAATGTTTTAATTTAATACTATGGCATTGACTAATGCTTAATCTAATAGAAATACGTGCTTTCTTCTTTCTTTTTTTGATAGCTTGGTTTATTTCATCTAAGTATTTTTCTGCTTTTTCTCTATTATATGCCCATACCCCTCCGGTAACTAAAATTATCCTATCAGCATTTATTTTTTCAATACTTTTTAATAACGCTTCTTTTTCCAAGAAAGGCTCTCCTCCACCAGATATTTGCAAATATCCAACATTTGCTTTATTAGCAAACTCAATAAATTTATTAACACCTTCAGGAGTAAATTGATTCTTAATATTTTTCTTAGTCGCAGAAGATAAAGCTTTAAAGCAACAGAACGGGCAGCCGACATCGCACACTGATGTAAACATAACTAATACCAATGATTTTCCTGTGTATTTTTTCTTATCAATTTTTACTAAACCTTTTTGTTTATTAATTAAATCTATATACATTTCTGGATAATTAAAAACATTTTCTATATTGCAATCAATATTTTTTATTTCTTTTTTTTCAATCACATTTAAACACCTTACTTTCTTATTTTTTAATATATTTCTTTAATTTGGAATATTATTTTTTATTAAATTCCTTTATTTTCCTTTTTGCTAAACTTGTTTGTGCTTTATTAATCCAATCTTCTCTTGGACCATATGATAAATCATCAATTACTATTCTAACTCTATCTTTATTTTGTAAGATATAATCTATTGGGACATATTCATCATTAACAAATACCCCTACCATAGTGTTTCCTATGTCAGTATGAATTTTATATGCGAAATCTATTGGTGTAGAACCTCTAGGAAGTTCTATTATATCTCCCTTAGTCGTATATACATAAACCTTATCAGCAAATAATTCACTTTTTACTTGTTTAACAAATTGTTGATTATCACCAAACATAGAATTGATTTCTGTTAATGACTTAAAAAATTGAAATTTTTGTTTTAAGTCTTCTTGCATTACATCTCTAGCTTTACCTTTTTGTTCATCCCAGTATGCAGTTAAGCCAAATGACGCTACTCTATCCATATCAAATGTTCTAATTTGAGTCTGTACTAGTTTATCATCAGGTCCAAATACTGTTGTATGTAAGCTTCTATACATATTTGTTTTGGGATTACATATATAATCTTTAAATTTATCATTTATTGGATGATACTCACTATGAATCATTCCCAGTGTTCTATAGCAATTTTCAACATTATCAACCATAATTTTTAGTGCTAATAAATCATGAATATCAGATAATTTATGACCTTCACTTAATCTTTTATATATACCATAAATATTCTTAGTTCTTACCTTTATTTCATTAGGTATGTTGTTATCTTTTAATAAATGCTCTATTTTAGATAACATTTCAGTTAAACAATAACTACTAGTTTGTTCTAATTTTATCTTACGTTCTTCTATTTGTCTATACATATCTGGTTTAAGATACTTTAATGATAAATCTTCTAATTCTGATTTAATTCTATATGCTCCAATATAATAAGCTAAAGGTACAAATATTTCCATTGTTTCAATAGAATTTTCCTTTTGTTTAAATTCAGACTTAAATTGTAGTGTTCTCATATTATGAAGTCTATCAGCAAGTTTAATAATTATTATTCTAACATCTTCTGTTATTCCTGTTATTATTTTTCTAGTATTAGCATAATTTTGATTAAAGTCATGTGATATGTCTTCTTTAGTAGTATTAGTATCTTCTAATGTGTCATGTAATAATCCTGCACATATTGTATCTCTATCCGCATGCATTTCAGCGAGTATATAAGCAACATTTAATGGATGACATATATATGGTTCTCCACTTTGCCTTGTTTGACCTGAGTGCAAATTTGCTGCATATTCATATGCTTTTTTTACAATTTCAATTTCGTTAGGATTATATTCATTTAGCTTATTTAATAAATCTTGTAATGTAATATTATTCACTTAAACACCTCCAATAAAAAAAGCCAGCGCAAAACTTTTACGTTTAACATGCGCCGACAAGACATAATTTTAAATTTAGGCAGAAATTAAAGCATGAGCAAATAGCACTAACAATATTTAGGCTGTTAATGCAATTCTCTTTAAAGAAACATTTAAATATCATATTTGTTAATGTTTTCATGCCACCATCCTCCTAAGTAATTTAAATAGTATTTTACCATATTTTGCCACATAGTCAACCCCCTATTTGAAAAATTTTAAATAAAATTAAAGATTGACATTTACAAACTACTTTCATTTTTATTTAAGGATTTTATTTTAAAATCTAAGTTAAACGTGAATTTCGTTTTTTTATAACTAATATTATAAATAAAACTTTTTAAATTAAACTGTTAAAAAAGAACCTGATTTAATATTTCAGATCCTCTTTAATTAGATTTAATATTTTATTATGTTTTTTAGCAATACAACTTTGAGTACAATTAAGTATCTTTGCTAAATTCTTTTGAGTTATTTTTTTAGTTTTAATACCATATAAACTACATATAATAAAGTTATCATCATTACTTAAATTATTCAAAAATTTTTCTAACTCTTCTTTTGTTTCTTTTCTTATTAACATATCAAGAATCTTTTCTTCTTTTGATGGAATAATATCTAATAAATATAAATCATCTTTTATTTGTAAATCTAATGGTTCTTCATTAAATGATTTCTTTTTAAATATATCTTTATATCTATTATGAATACATCTTGATGCATAAGTAATAAACTTAATATTACAATCATCTTTATAAGTATCATAAGCTAAAGTTAATGCTATTATTCCTTCATGAAAATAGTCTTCTTCAAAATCTTTATTATAATTATATAAAATTCTATAATGAGATAATATTTTATATATTAAGTTTTGGTAACTTAAGATAATTTGTTCTCTCAAATAAATTACCTATCTTAAACTATAAATAACTCCTTACATAATATAATTAATCTAATTTTTAACAATAATAACTTTCCTTTCTTTTAGGGAATAACCCGATACACATCACCTTTTCTTTCTTTTTTTAAAGATTATTTTTAAGCAGGATAAGGGGAATGATAGCACTACTATATATAAATGCTTATATTATATAGCCTTATAATGCTATCAAATCTTATTTTGCACTTGCAAAATTGACATTAAATTATGGAAGAATTCATCCATAACTCTTTTTTTATCCTTTATTTTCCTAGTAAAATTCAATCCATAGAACAATCCAACTTACTACCATACTAGTAAAAACTATGGATGAATAAGGACATATTATATTTTTATGAACACCTCTCTTTCATCAAAGAAAAAAGTGCCAGCACAAAACATATAAAGTCTGTACTAGCACTTTCTATTCTTTATTTAATTTTATTGCTTTTTTATTCATTTGTCAAATTACTTAAATTCACTTAATAAATCTTCCATTTCTTTTTGCTCTTCTTTGGTTGGCGGTACTGATTCACATCTTTTATCATTCCAAAGCATTACTCCATCAGTATCATAAGATATAATTTTATTATATATTTCTTTATTATTATTTATCTTATTATTATATTCCTTCATATAAGGAACATCTTCTTCCTTATTAACTACTGCACCATTACTTATCCCTTTCCATACATTACTTGTTAGAGTAATACTTCTTTGTTTAACTAAATTTTCATTTTTAATATATTTAACATTTATTAATCTTAAATCTTTTAGTTTCTTAATAGTTACAGATATTGCTTTTGGTTTAACTCCAAATAAATTAGCAAAATACCCATTACTAGCAAAACAAGTATTATTATAATTGTTATTTCTACAAAATCCTACTATTCTAATATAAATAAGTTTATCTAAGTAAGATAAATCTTTTCTAGATAAAAATTGCTCTGGCACATAAGCATATACCAAAACATATTTATCTATGATAAACACTTCCTTTAAATGTTTTCATTAAATCATCTCCCTTTTAAATTAAATTATTGCATACAAAAAAGCTCACTTTTAAGTGAGCCATTTAAAATATTACCTCATCAATTATCACATCATTGCCTTCCTTTCTTACTTTTATTTCTTTAACAAATCTTTCTAGAAACATCTTTTTTTCATGATTATCAAGGTGAAGAAAATTGTTCTTTAAGTTAACAATAACCTCTTTTATAACTTCTACATTTGTTAAATCTTCTTGATTATTTTCTTTATTAAAACTATTTAATTCATTATTTAAAACTTCTAATTTTTCATTTATTACATTCTTTATTTCGTTAAATGTTTCATAATCTATTTCATCTGTAGTAAATAATTTTAAAGTTTCTTTTTTCTTATTATTCAATTTATCTATTTGTTCTTGTAGTTCTAAAGTATTATTATCTGTATTATCTTTTTCTTTCTTTAAAATACTTTTATCAAATTCTAAATCTTTAATATTATCTAAATAATTTATAAAAGCATTTTCTATTTTTATATGGGAAAATCCAGGTGCATTACAACTATTATTGTTATGTCCATTACACTGATAAGTAATGTATTTTTTACCGCTTTGCAGTTGCTGTCTAGCGTGATACCCTCTCCCACATAAACTACACCTTAATACTCTAAAGTAATAAGTATCATCAGAAGAATATTTTTTATTATGAAATTTTTTTCTTTTCTTCATTAAATTACTAACATTATTAAATAGTTCTGGAGAAATTATTGGTACTATATTTTTACCACTAACTTCAAAACTATTTTTTCTTCCTACACCATATCTTACATTGCCAATATAAAGAGGATTGGTAAGTATTGAATAAATAGTTGACTGATTCCAATGCCCTCCTCTTTTAGTAGGAACATTTAAGTCTTTTAATTTTTTAGCAATTTTAAGCATAGATTCGCCTTCTAAATACCAGTTATATATTTTCTTTACGTATAAGGCTTCACCTTTATTTAGTTTTAATTTACCCTTTCCAACTATATAATCATAACCAAATACTCCATTACAATTAGTATAATTACCTTCTTTAGTTTTTTGTTCATATCCAAATGTTACTCTTTCGGCTAAATTTTCTCTTTCAAATTCTGCAAATATTCCAATAATCTTAACAAACATTCTTCCAACAGCATTAGAAGTATCTATTTTTTCTGTTTGAGAATTAAAAGTACAATTATTTTTATCAAATAGTTCTATTAAATAAATTAGATCCTTAACACTTCTAGTAAGTCTATCTAATTTATAAATTAAAACATTCTTAATTCTACCTTTCTTAACATCTTCAATTAATCTTGATACTTCAGGTCTTTCAGTCAAATTTTTGCCACTTATACCATCATCAACATAATAATCTACTATATCCCAGTCGTTACTTTCAGCATATTTAGTTAGCTTATCTTTTTGAGCATGAATACTAAATCCTTCAGTAGCTTGTTCTTCAGTAGATACTCTGCAATAAATTGCCGTCTGCATAAGTTATGCACTACTCCTTCCTAATTAGAAGTAATACCTTTCCTTTCTCTTAAAATTCTTGGAACGCTAGTATTTAAGAAAAATTTCATAATCTCTAAACTAATGTTTTTAGACAAACAAGTCATATATCAGCCTCCTTTTTTCTAACTCATTCATCTAATTATACGATTATGCTATATAAATATTCCAAAATACTATAGTAATATTCACTTACAAAGAGATTTATTTTGTATGTTAGTTTTTAATAAAATCCATATTTAAGAACTAAAAATACTATAGTAATTTCCTACTATAGCATTATTTATATACGGGCTTATTTGTGTTAGCAATCCATGTTTTATTTGATGTATTTTCTCTTACATAACTTTCATATACACTTGAAAACTTATATACATCAGGATAATTATTAACTAATTCCATAGCAATTTTAACCATATCACTTGCAGTAGAATAATGATTTTCTTCATCAAACCCCGTACAATTTACAAAATGTGTATTTTTAAGTCCTAATTCTTTTGCTTTTAAATTCATCTTTTTTACAAATGCTTCTTCAGTACCACTTACTCTTTCAGCCATAGCTACCATCGCATCATTAGCACTTACCATAATAATACCTTTGATAAGATCATTAACACTTATTTTTTCCCCTGTTTCTAAATAAAGTTGCGTCCCTCCCATACTTTTAGCATAAGAAGACACAGTTATAATTTCATCATATGTAGTTCCACCTTTATTTATAAAATCAAATATAATAATTAACCCCATCATTTTAGTTAAAGATGCCACGCTTGATATTTTATTAGGATTTTGCTTATAAATTATTTCTCCTGTTGTAGCTTCCACTAAAATTGATGAAGTTGCATGTTTTGTTAAATTTACATCACTATTTTCTTCATTATTTTTAGCAAATACACTAATTGGAATTATATTTAGAAAAAGTGATAACAAAATTATAATACTAATTTTTTTCATACATTTACCTTCCTTCTATAGTAAATTTTTATGTAATATTTATAAAATTAGACTATTTTTTTATTTAATAAAATATTATTTAGTGTTATTATAAATATATGGAGGATATTTTTATGAGAAGAAAAAAGAGGAAAAAGAATACAATTTATTTATTTGTTATTATTATACTTGCATGTATTTTAACTTTAATATGTTACGAAGGAAAAATATTTGATAGTAATAAACCAAATGATAATGATACTACAAATAATCCAAAACCTGATAAACCTACTACTAAACCAAGTGAAACAAAAGATCCTTATTTGATGTATAGAAAATGTTTAAACTTTAAATTAGAAAATGGCCCAAGATATATAGCATATAAAGAAAGTCATGAATCATATGACTATGAAAAAGTTGTTAATCATGTAAATATCGGTCTTGATAAAGAGTTTTATTCTTATATAAAAGATGCTGATACTTCTAAAGGAATACTTTTATTAATGAATAAATATTTAAAACTAAGTGAAAATTATGAACCAAATGATTTAGAAGAAATAAGTAGTAAATATTTTATAAATGGTAATACTGCGGTTAGAAAAATGCGTAAAGAAGCAAAAGAAGCATTTGAAATGCTAAGTGAAGCATCAATTGCAAATGGTACTCCTGTATACGGACAATCTGCTTATAGACCTTATTCAATGCAAGAAAATCTTTATAAAAGTGCTGTAAATAATTTAGGGCAAAAACAAGCAGATATAGATACAGCAAGACCAGGACATTCTGAACATCAAACAGGTCTTACAATTGATGTTAGTTCTACTAAAGGTGGAAATATGTTATATTTTGATAAAACTAAATCATTTACTTGGATGAATGAAAATGCTCATAAATATGGATTTATTTTAAGATATACTAAGGAAAATGAAAATATAACAGGATTTATGTATGAAAGTTGGCATTATAGATATGTTGGTGTTAAAGTAGCTACAGATATGCACGATAATTACCCTGAACTTTCATATGATGAATATTACTATAAATTTATAGACAATAAATAAAGGATAAATGACATTTCATTTATCCTTATCTATTACCTGATATTTTTCTTTCTCTTGTAAGTTCATTTAATGCTTGTAATTTAATTACATCTTCTTCGTAATCATATTCATATTCATTAGTTTTAGGTCTTCTTGCAAGTACTTCATTGTAAAAGTTCATATAATATACTAAAGTATTTTTTATAATATTATAATTTTTATAATAATTACTATTTATTTTTTTTATTAAAGCATTAATATCTTCAAAAATTAAATCAATATTACCTATATTATCAAGTTCTTTATTTATTTCTAAATCATATTTCATATTAAATAAAAACTCAATTAAATCTAACCTATAATCTTCTCCAAAAGTCATATCAAATATTTCTTTTGTTAACACAGTAACATTATTATTTCTATAATAAACATGATATTGTGGATCAAATTGATTAAATGTTTCTTCAACATAAAAATATCTTGTATTATTTCTACATAAAATAAATTTTCTTGTATTTGTTTTTTGCATATCTACTTCCCCTAACAACAATGTATTATAATAAAAAAAAATACTTTTGTCAAATAGAATTTCACTAGCATACATTATAATAGGAGGAAAATATATGAATAATAACCCATATTTTAATTATTATACTTATCCTAATTTTCAAAATATAAATTTTAGAAGCGTACCATCTTCTTTTATCAACGGACCATTAAGAAACCCTATTATGGGTGGAATTACTAAAAATCCAGGGCTTTTATCAAGAATATTTGCACCAACATCAAGTATTAGTGCTGGTGTAACTGGTGCTACTAAAACATTTTCATTTTCAAATCTTTTAAATGGAGCATCTAAAACTTTAAATGTAATTAATCAAGCAATACCTGTTGTTACCCAAGTAAAACCTATTATTAATAATGCTAAAACAATGTTTCGTGTTGCTAAAGCAATGAATTCTAGTGATAGTATTAAAACAAATGATAATACAACTACTAAAAAAGAAGTTGTTAAAGAAGAAAATATTTCTACTAACAATAATGGTCCTACTTTTTTTGATTAAAAAGATTAAAGAAACTGTTTTATTTCTTTAATCTTTTTATTTATATCCTCTTTTAATTGTTTATTTACAGGTATATTATTATAAAGTTCAAGTAATTTTAAATATCTTTCATTAAAATATGCTTTAGTTACAGAATCTTTTCTTTTACTTATAATTGGACCATATTCTAATTCTAAATTATTTAATGTTTCTTTACCATTTTCATAAACAATTATTTCATAATATTTACCTTTATCAAAAACCACTACTTCATCTATTATTTTAAATCCTTTTTTATTCATATTTTCTCTTAATTCAAAATTAGATGTATGAGATGATATGATTATTTTTTTTATATTTTTTAATTTTTCTAAATCTTTATTTATTATATTATTAATTGTAGAAGATCCCATACCTGCTAATACAACTATATCAACTTCATCATTAATTTTAGAAATACCATCTGCTTTTACAAGTGTTATCTTATCTTCTAAGTTATATTTTCTTATATTTTCTTGTGCTTTTTTTAAAGGATTCTCATTAATATCACTTGCAATTAATTTAACATTTTTTCTATTTAATGCTAAATAAATATCAAGAAGAGCATGATCACATCCAACATCTAAAATATAAGAATCACTTGGTATAAAATCAGCGATTCTTTTTAATCTATTATCGATATTCATTAATCAGTTAAAAAATCCTTTAATTTTTTACTTCTTGATGGATGTCTCATCTTTCTTAAAGCTTTAGCTTCAATTTGTCTTATTCTTTCCCTTGTAACACCAAATATTTGCCCTACTTCTTCAAGTGTTCTACATTGTCCGTCCTCTAAACCGAATCTTAATTTTAAAACTTTTTCTTCTCTTTCAGTTAAAGTTAATAAAACATTATCAAGTTCTTCTTTTAAAAGTTCACTTGTTGTATATTCTTCTGGCGACATTGTTCTTTCATCAGGAACAAAATCTCCAAGATGTGAATCATCTTCCTCTCCAATTGGTGTTTCAAGTGAAACTGGTTCTTGCGATATTTTCATAACTTCACGAACTTTTTCTTCACTTAAATTCATTTTTTTTGCTAATTCTTGTTCTGTTGGTTCTCTATTTAATTCTTGGGTCAATTGTCTTTGAATTCTTGCAAGTTTATTAATTGTTTCAACCATATGAACTGGTACCCTTATAGTACGAGCTTGATCTGCTATAGCACGAGTAATAGCTTGTCTTATCCACCATGTTGCATATGTAGAAAATTTATATCCTTTTCCTGGGTCAAATTTTTCTACAGCTTTCATTAATCCTATATTTCCTTCTTGAATTAAATCTAAAAATGCCATACCACGACCAACATATCTTTTAGCAATAGATACAACAAGTCTTAAATTACTTTCAGCAAGTATTCTTTTTGCATCTTCATTACCTTCTTGAGCTTGTAATGCATATTCATATTCTTCATCTGCTGTTAAAAGATTTATTCTTCCTATTTCTTTTAAATACATTCTAACAGGGTCATTAATTTTTATATCCTTATTTGATACAACTGAATCAAGAAAATCACTTCCACTATCTTCTTCTTCATCTTCTTCTTCGTTTATATTTTCTACATCTGCTCCGACTACTTCAATACCATTTTGAACAAACATATTATATAAATCATCAAGTAAATCACTATCTGGTTCAATGCCTTTTAATTTCTCTGCAATTTCTTCAAAAGTAACCTTTTTATTTTTTAAACCTATTTCTAATAATTCTTGTTTTCTTTCTTCAAATGTTTTAATTTCATTAATCATATAATATTTCAGCTCCCCATCTTAACTAATCTAATCTTATCTGCAATTAAAGCTTTCTTTTCTTGATCGACTTCTTTTTTCATTAATTCTTTTAACCTTTTTATTTCTTGGTTCTTTTTATATTCTTCGATCACTTTAAGATAATCATCAAAATTTGCCATAGAAACGACTTCATTATCATATTTTAATACTTCCTTTAAATATAAAGCTAACTCTTCTTTATCACTTACTTGTGTTATAAAATCTGCCAAAACAAAATCTTTTTCATGTTTAGAATAATAAATAATTTCATTAGCTAAATACCTAGCAGTTTCATATGGTAAATAATTTAATCTTTTTTCATAAGTTTTAATTGCATTATAATTATTTAGCATTTCATTTAATATTGCATAAGTTGCTTTTTGATATTTATCAAGTTTAATTAACTTAACATCATCTGGTTTTTTTAACGTTTCAATTTTACCACTTTTCTGCATATTTTGCAACTTATTTCTTAAAAATTCTATATCAAGATTAAATTCTTTCTCTAGCTTTTTTAAAATAAGTTCTTTTTTTATATCATCATCTATATTAGATAATTCTTGTAAAACTTCATTAACATAGGAAGACTGTTCGTCAATTTTAGTTAAATCTTTTCCTTCCTTTAAATAATTTATTTTAAATTCACTATATTCAATAGGATTATTTAAAAGATTTATAAACCTTTCTTTACCATATTTTAAGATATATTCATCTGGGTCTAATTCTTCAGGCAAAGCAACAACATTAACCCTTAAATTTTCTTCTTCTAAGATATGTCCAACATTAACAATAGCTTTTTTACCAGGATTATCACCATCAAGCATTAATATTATATTAGTAGAAGTTCTTTTAATCAAAGTAGTTTGTTCTTTCGTAAGACTTGTTCCCATAAGAGCTACAACATTTTTAACTCCAATTGAATAAAGTCTAATAACATCCATAAAACCTTCAACGACAATTAAAGACTTTTCTTTTCTTGCTTCATCTTTAGCTAAATGATAATTATATAAATTTTCTCCTTTTTTAAATATTAAAGTTTCTCTTGTATTAATATACTTACTATCACTTTTAGTGTTATATATTCTTCCAGAAAACCCTATCGTATCCCCATTTGTATTAAATAAAGGAAACATAATACGATTAATATATAAATCCTTATCCATATTAGATAATCCAATTAAAGAAATATCTTTAATACTATAGTTTTTCTTAACTAAAAGATTTACCAAACCATCTTGTTCTTTTAAAGATAAACCTATTTTAAAATGTTTTATAAGTTCATCATCAATACCCCTGTTATGTAAATATGACTTAGCTTCAAGTCCTAAAGATGTATTTAAATTATTTTGATAATACTTTTCTGCAATATTATATATTTCATAAAATTTATCATTTTTATTATTTGTTTTAACCAAATTATTAGATACATTTATACCACTTCTTTTAGCAAGTAAATATAAAGCACTTTTAAAATCTATTTTTTCATAATCCATTACAAAATTAAAAACATTACCACTTGCTCCACATGAAAAACATTTATAAATTTGTTTATCTTCACTAACACTCATACTTGGATTATTATCATCATGAAAAGGACACACGCCAAAATAATTTTTACCTTTTTTTACTAAAGGAAGATAACTAGATATAACATCTACAATATTAGAAGCACTTCTTACTTCTTTTATTAAATCATTATCATTCATAAGAATCCTCCTTTTTCATATCATGCCATTATTATAACACTAAAGATCTTTAATGTAAATTATAAGTCTTATTATTAATACCATATTTTTATCTTTTTTTCAAGTAAAAATACACCAAGTTTAACCTTAGTGTATTTATTAAATATTATAATCCAAGTGTATATGGATTAGTACTTGTTCCGTTTCCTCCGGTTATTTTAATATTTGATTTTAGATAAACAACTGGACGCGTAGCATACTGGTAATTGTAAGCTATCCCACCATCTGTTATATATCCTACATTATGCAAATAAAAAACACCATAGGCATAATCAGGATCTTGATTTAGTAGCCATTCATTTATTTTTATATTATATAGCCAATTTGTTGAATTACATTGCCTTATATCATCAGTATTATTTCCATATATATATAAATTTTTTCCTTCACAATTACTACTTGCATACCCATAATCACTTACATACATAAGGCCTATTTTACCTATCCAACTATTTGGATTTGTTCCATAATAAAACTCATTACTTTTTGTATTTTTTATTTTTCTTTCATAACTATACATAGCTACGGGAGTTGTTGTTGAAGTACCACCATTAAATCCTCCAAGATAATATTTTGCATTAGATATCATACTTTGTGCTTCACTTGTTAAACTATTTAAATATGTTTCGTTTAATTCTTTTTTTAATGTTGAACCTACCCAGTTATTTGAATATGCTGAAGTCCAATTTTTATTTCCTATACTTTCATTTCTTATTATTTTTATTCTATTTTCTATCTTACCTGTTCCATCATCTGTTGGAAAAACACCAAGTATTCTCCATACTTCATTATTAAATGTTACATAGTTTTTGGAATTAGCTCCACGATATCTATATTCTGTTATGTCTTTATCATTTCCTATTTGAAGTATATTATCAGCAGGATGTGTTATGGTGTAAAGTCCACTGTTCTCTTTATTATCTGTTAATTTTATAAGGGTATCTGTACCACTTTTCTTTAATTCTCCAACTGTTCCTTCAATTACATTATTACTTGTTTTTGTAAAACTAA
>ENA-ORRE01000936-ORRE01000936.1-human-gut-metagenome-genome-assembly--contig:-NODE-936-length-21059-cov-5.656542_pt1 | contig 21059 bp, 20 predicted proteins | sample MGYA00242171_ERZ509126 | MGnify/ENA primary metagenome ERZ509126 (study PRJEB26280, sample SAMEA2338648) | human gut metagenome | biome: human gut; feature: human-associated habitat; material: faeces... | reverse complement strand
CCGCCAAAACCGCCCGCCGGCAAGCCTGCCGACGATTTTATACGGATACAAGACCTGTGGGGGCTGTTCCTTCCCAGATGGCGTTGGTTTGTCCTTTCCATCATTGTTACCATGACTGCGGCAATGCTATATTTGATGAGCACTCCTTCCATTTATACCCGCAGTGCGGCAATATTGGTGAAGGATGATTCTAAAAGCGGTTCTTCGAGTAGTGCTGCAAGTGAATTTTCCGATTTAGGCATCTTCAGGTCGAATACCAACATCAACAATGAGTTGTTTACATTGAAGTCACCTGCACTGATGGCTGAAGTAGTCCGCAGGTTAGGGCTGAATGAGACTTATCATGTACGCCAAGGATTGAAGAATGTAGGTCTGTATAAGGCAAATCCTGTGGCGGTCACCTATTGTCAGCCTATGGAGGAGCCCATCAGCTTTAATATTCGGATTGACTCTCAGAACGCATGTACAATTTCGGACTTGATGGTGTCCGGCGTGGAATCGAAAGAAACTTACGTCGGTCAGATGGGTGATTCCATCCATACGGTAGCAGGCACTTTGCTCATTACTCCTACACAATATTATAACAATCCCCATATTGGCACTTCTATCCGGTATGCCAAGAACAAGGTGGATGCCACTGCAGATTCCTATCTTCAGGCATTGCGGGTTGAATTGGGCAGTAAGGATGCTACTATTATTAATCTGACCATCAACGATGTATCTGTGCGCAAGGCAGAAGATATACTGAATACACTGATACAGGTGTACAATGAAAAGTGGATACAGGACAAGAATCAGATTGCCGTCAGCACCTCTCAGTTTATTGGCGACCGTTTGAGTGTCATCGAAAGCGAGTTGGGGCATGTAGACGATAATATCTCCAGTTTTAAGAGTGAACACCTGATGCCCGATGTTCAGGCGGCTTCCAGTCTTTATATGGCCCAGTCTGCCGAGAATAAAAAAGAACTGCTGACACTGAATACCCAGCTTTCCACCGCACGGTATATTCTGAAGGAACTGAAAGAAAAGAAACTGAATCAGCCGTTGCCTACCAATTCGGGCATTGCCAACGCCAATATTGAGAATCAGATAAGTGAGTACAACAATATGGTGCTGAATCGTAACCGTTTGATAGCCAACAGTAGCGAGAAGAATCCGTTGGTGAAAGACTTGGCGAACTCCCTGCAGAGCATGCAGCGCACCATTATTCAGTCGGTAGACAATCTGATTGTTTCCCTGAATACCCAGATACGCAGTATCCGTGAGCAGGAAGTAACCACCACCAGCCAGTTGGCATCCAATCCCAGTCAGGCCAAATACCTGCTTAGTGTGGAACGTCAGCAGAAAGTAAAAGAGGAACTCTATCTTTACCTGCTCCAAAAACGTGAAGAAAATGAACTTTCACAGGCCTTTACCGCTTACAACACTCGTGTCATCACTGCCCCTCGCGGCAGCATGGCTCCTGCTTCTCCTCAGAAAATGAAAATATTGCTGATAGCTTTTGCACTCGGACTGGTGTTTCCTGGAGGTGTGATATTCCTGAAAGAGCACATGAATACCCGGGTGCGTGGCCGCAAGGACCTGGAAAACATGAATGTTCCGTTTGTAGGAGAGATTCCCATGGCTGACGGCAGCACAAAGAAAGCGGGCAAGAAAACGAAGGCAAACGAATATGCCGTTGTGGTGAAAGAAAAGAATAGGGATGTGATTAACGAGGCTTTCCGTGTGGTTCGCACCAATCTTGAGTTTATGGCGCAAGGAAATAAGGTTCTCATGATTTCCTCCATGAATCCGGGTAGCGGAAAGACATTCATCACCATGAACCTTGCTGTCAGCTTTGCCATAAAGGACAAGAAGGTGGCGGTCATTGACTTGGATATGCGTCGTGCCAGTTTAAGTGCTTACGTTAACAAGCCGAAGACCGGTGTTTCCAATTATTTGGGCGGTCTGGTATCCGATTGGAAAGAGATTGTGATAAACAATGTTGTCCATGCCAACTTAGACGTTATTCCGGTGGGCACCATACCTCCCAATCCGTCGGAGCTACTTTTCAGTTCCAAGATGGAGACCCTTATTGCAGGTCTGCGTCAGGAGTACGACCTTGTTTTCATCGACTGTCCTCCGGTAGAGATTGTTGCCGATACCAGCATTATCGCCAGGTGGGCGGATATGACTCTCTTTGTTGTCCGTTCCGGACTGATGGAGCGTGAGATGCTTCCTGTGATAGACAGTTACTATACAGACCATAAATTGAACAATATGGCACTGTTGCTTAATGGCACTACTGTCGCTTACGGAGGCAAATACGGTTATCATCGCTATGGCTATCGTTACGGCTATCATTATGGGTATGGGTACGGTAATTATGCCAATGAATAAATAAAAGTGTTCAATTTCTTCAAACGTAAAGTAAGTGTAGCGGATAGCGGTATTGTTTCAGTTGAATATCGCTTCATTGGCAGGTATGTATGGCAGGCATGTACCACGCTGTGTGGTAATGATATCCATTCATTGGGTTTCTTTCAGAATTTGCTGAATGAAAGAATCAGTAAGCGTCCAAAAATGACGTATTGTTTCATCCCCAAATAATATTTGGATAAGAGAATTTGAATGTTGCAAGATATATCATCAGATAATAAACGTATAGCGAAGAATACCTTTCTGCTCTACTGCCGGATGCTCATACTTCTGGTGGTCGGGTTGTTTACGTCTAAGGTCATATTGCAGGCTTTAGGGGTGGAGAATTACGGCATACAGTCTGTCGTAGTGGGCTTTCTTGGCATATTTAGTTTCATCACGAGTTCAATGACAACGGCTATTGGCCGTTTCATCACAGTTGAAATAGGTAAGCATAATCTTTTTAGATTAAAACAAGTATTCTCGACTTCCGTCACTGTGCAGTTTCTGATGGGAATTTTGATACTTTTCCTAGTAGAGACATTTGGTTATTGGTTTCTTCAGACAAAGATGAATATACCGGAAGGGCACGAAACAGCTGCCTTATGGTGTCTTCATTGTGCAGCTATCTCGTCTGCACTCACTTTGTTCAAGACCCCGTTCCAATCATGTATAATAGCCCATGAGAAGATGGGAGCCTTTGCATATCTTAGTTTGTTTGAGGCTTTTATGAAACTTCTTATCTGCTATTTTGTTTTTGTGTCATCTGCTGACAAACTGATTACGTATGCTATACTCCTTGTTATGGTCAATTTCCTTAATATCTCGTTTTATATTATATATTCGCTAAGGAAATTTGAAGAGTGTACTTTCGTTTTCACTTTTGATAAGCAACTCTTCAAGGAAATCTGGAATTTTGCAGGATGGAATATGTTCGGCAATGGAGCCTGGATTTTGAATACCCAAGGCGTAAATATGCTACTTAATATCTATTTCGGAGTTATAGTAAATGCTGCTAGGGGGATTGCTGATCAGGTTAATAATATAATTCTGATGTTTGTCAATAACTTTATGATGGCATTAAATCCTCAGATAACGAAGTCCTATGCTGCAGGCGATAAGGAGTATGCATTTTCTCTAGCCTGCAGAGGTTCTCGTTTCTCTTTTTACATTATGTATCTTTTGGGACTCCCATTGATGATTGAGGCTAAGCAGATACTTCAACTATGGTTAGGTACTCCACCAGAGCAATCTGACGCTTTTCTTGTTTGGATTATACTGTCTTCATTCACAACCACTATTGGCAATACCATGGTTACTCTACAGATGGCGCAAGGAAACATTAAACGCTACCAAATCATCGTGACATCATTTTCATCACTTATTTTTCCATTTACATGGATTGCATACTATCTTGGAGGTACACCAATATATACTTATTATATATTTGCTTTTATATATTGGTGCTTAATATTTCTTAGATTTCGATTTGTACATGCAAGTATGGGTATCTCGTACCATCAGTATCTTGTAGGAGTAGTTCTTCGTTGTCATGTCGTTGGTATAGTCTCTGCCATAATACCGCTATTGATAGCGCATATCATGTATCCTTCTTTTTTAAGACTGTTGTTTGTATGTATTGCAAGTACCGTCTCTATTGTTCTGACGATTTATGGCGTTGGGTTGGAGAAAAGTGAAAAGACTATGATAATCTCTAAAGTTAGAACAATTTTGCACACATTGACGAATAATGACTGAGTCATTGGCTTTTGTGTATGCGTCTGTATATAAGTTTATGATCATTGAAAAGTTTGAAAGGGTTCTAAGCGGATTAGGGATAATAAAAAGTGACGGAAATGTTAATGGATTGACATAGAAATCATGATTAATATTAAATATAAATCGAAATGTTGTGGATGTGCTGCTTGTGTGCAGGTTTGTCCAAAGCAATGCATTTCCTTTAATGAAGATATAGAGGGATTTCTCTATCCTATAGTTAACAAAGACCTCTGTATTGACTGCAGACTCTGTGAAAAGGTGTGTCCATTTCTTAACCTAAACGATCCAAGAAAGCCTGTCAAAGTTCTTGCTGCTATCAATCTCAATGAGGAAATTCGTATGAAGTCCTCCTCTGGTGGTATTTTTACAATGTTGGCAGAAGCTGTCATCGATAAGGGAGGAGTGGTATTTGGTGCCCGCTTTGACAAAAACTGGGAGGTGATGCACGACTATACTGAGACGAAAGAAGGACTCGATATTTTTCGTGGGGCTAAATATACTCAAAGTAAAATAGGCAGAACATACAAAGAGGCTAAAGATTTCTTAATACAAGGGCGTAAGGTGCTATTTTCTGGCACTGGATGCCAAATAGCAGGTCTGAGATTATTTCTTCATAAGAAATATGATAATTTGCTAATGGTAGAGATAGCATGTCATGGTGTCCCAAGTCCAGCTGTATGGAGGGCATATCTTGATGATGTAACGAAAGGTAATAAGAATAAAATAAATTCCATTAATTTCAGGGATAAGCGAAATGGTTGGAATGAATATGGATTGACGATCGAGAAAGACGATGATATCATATATGAGCTCTCTGCGAACAATCGATATATGCAAAGTTTTCTAAAAGATTTGTGTTTACGTCCATCGTGTGTTAACTGTCCGGTAAAGCACGGAGCAAGTGGCACAGATTTAATTATTGGCGACTTTTGGGGAGTTGAGAGTATTCATCCGGAAATATATGACAACAAGGGTTGTTCGTTCGTTGTTGTAAACTCAGATAAAGGAGAAAAGCAGATAGTACAAATAAATACGAAAAATTTAGAAATAACGTATGAGGAAGGATGGCGTTATAATCCCTGCCTTGTTCAATCATCTGCAGAGAGCCGTTATGCTCCTATATTTTGGAGACAATTTCATAAAAAAGGAGTAATGGCAATTGACGGTACACTTAAGATTCTTTGCAGTAATAGAATACAAAGAATGGCTTACCTGATATGGTATCAAGTTATTGGTAAAATACAAAAATAATCATGTCACGACCTACTATTCAGACGACGCTCCTCGGGCGCTTGGGCAATCAGCTGTTTACATATTCTGCTACTCGTGTGATGGCATTGGAGAGTGGATGTCAATTGGTGCTCACGGGTGATGCGCTTGAACGGTTTCATGCTAAGAACCGACTTGGGTGCTTCCATCTGCCTGATGATGTGTTGTTTAAGGAAGATAAGAGTTTTAACTGTTGCCAAAAGATAGGGTATTTTATGTATCTCTGCCTGTGTCGTCATAAGAACATCTGTCAGATAGCAGATATAGAGTCAAAATACCAGAAGTTGTTCCATAGGTTTGGCTTAATACTAAATCAGGAGGGCTATCTTAAGCCTTTGCCATTATCCAAAGGTAGTTGGTATGCATTGGGATATTTTCAAAGTGATAAATACTTCGCAAAGCATGAAGAGCTTATCCGCAAGGAGTTGACGTTTCGTACTGAACTCTTTTCACTTGATGTAGTATCGTTAGGCTTAGAAATACATAGGAACCCTAAATCTGTCTGTCTGCATATTCGCAGAGGTGATTACTTAAACGATCCTACTTTCTTTGTTTGCGATAATATTTATTACTTCCGTGCATTGGAACAGATGCAAAAACTCGTTCCTGATGCTACCTATTATGTTTTTTCAGACAATATAGATGACGTGAGGAACCTCTTCTCGAAATATGAAAACCTCACCTTTCATTATATAGATTCAAAGTACACAGATCAGGAGTCTCTCTACCTTGGAAGTTGCTGCAGAAACTTCATCATGACCAACAGCACCTTCTCTTGGTGGATGCAGTATCTGTCTGATAACAAAAATAAAGTGGTGCTTGCACCCGGCAGATGGTATAATACCAATAACCCTTGTGATATATACCAGAGTAATTGGACACAAATTGAAGTTAAATAGAAAATCAATCGTTTATGATCAAAATACTTGATTGTACCCTTCGTGATGGCGGATACTACACGAACTGGGATTTTAACAGTGAGACGGTAGATACCTATATCGAGGCAATGAATAGGCTTCCGATTGACTATCTTGAGTTGGGGTATCGAAACAACCCAACCAAGGAGTATATTGGTAAGTTTGGGTACTCTCCGCTGAGTGTGCTAAAGCATATTCGCGAGAACTGTACCAAGAAGCTCGTTGTGATGCTCAACGAAAAGAGCACCAAACCAGAGGATCTTGATACACTACTGAAGCCTATAGTGGGAGTTGTTGATATGATCCGTATCGCCATCAACCCAAAGAATTTCGATCGTGCCGTTGTGCTTGCCAAGGCGGTTAAGGCAATGGGATTCGAGGTCGGTTTCAACTGCATGTACATGAGCAAGTGGCAGATGGAATATCCAGACTTCCTGAAGAAACTCGGGGTGCTCAATGAGTTTGCTGACCTTTTCTGTATGGTCGATTCCTTCGGGGGAAGTACTCCGGAGGATGTCACTACTATCTATAAAGAGGTGAAAGCAAGCACTAAGTGCCCAATAGGTTTCCATGGTCACAACAACCTGCAGTTGGGACTCATCAACACCATTACTGCCATGAAACTCGGAGTGGATTATGTGGATGCCACCATCCTCGGCATGGGGCGTGGAGCAGGTAATCTTAATATGGAGCTATTGCTTACCTACCTCAATGCTCACGAGGGTCTAGAGGTAGACTTCAACGTCCTTGGAGATGTCATCAGCTCCTTCATGCCACTCCTTGAGCAGTACCAATGGGGCACTAATCTCCCTTATATGCTTGCTGGTGCCAACCGCATCCCTCAGAAGGTGGTGATGGATTGGTGTACCAATCGCGTGTATTCCTTCAACAGCATCGTGCGTGCACTCGACAATCGCAAGAACAATATCGTTGATAATGTTCAGTTCCCTCAGTTGAAAGTAGAGCAGAAGTTTGACAAGGTGCTCATCGTGGGTGGAGGTAATAATGCCATTGAACATGGCGAGGCCATCAGAGATTTTATCTCTAATGAGAAGAATATTGCCGTTGTGTTCGCTACTGCTCGTCAGGCAAAGGCATATCTGGATATCAAGGTTCCTGTCTTTTATATCTTGGTTGGTAACGAAGGTCGTCGACTGACAGACAATGTAGGTGTAGCTAACTTCAACGGAACCTGCGTTCTGCCTCCTTACCCTCGAACTATGGGTACTGAAGTTCCTGTATATGCAGAGGGGCATACTGTAGAACTGACTAAGATTTATTTTACCGATCAGTTCAAGGACTCTGTAACCACCATTGCTCTTCAGTTGGCTCTCAATCTTACAGATAGCGACATCTATGTGGTGGGTTATGATGGCTACCCCGGCTCTGTGCTTTCTGAGAAAGAGGTATATCTTACCAACGAGAATAAGACTATCTTCCAAGCTTATGCACAGGTTAAGGGAAAGAAACTCCAGTCACTCACTCCTTCACTTTATAAGGATCTCGAAATCGTATCAGTATATCAATTCATCTAAATTATGGAGAAAGAGAAAGTCGCGTTCTATCTTCCCACCCGCAAAGGTAGCGAGCGTGTTATCAATAAGAATACACGCCCTTTTGCAGGCATCGAGGGTGGTTTGGTTGAGAATAAAGTTAAGCAGTTACTCGAGACAAAACTCATTGATGAGATCATTTTTTCGTCAAACGATGAGACTTGTATGGCAGTTGCTGAGAAGTTCAAGGACAGCCGTCTTCGTATCATAGAGCGTCCTGCTGAACTCTGTCTTTCTACAACGAATTTGCAGGATCTTATCTGCTATGTGCCTACTGTAACTGATGCAGAACATATCCTCTGGGGGCACGTTACCACACCTTTTTGTGGTGCAGATCAGTATGATGCTGGTATTAAGTTGTATTTCAACAAACTGAACGAGGGTTATGACTCACTTGTAGGCGTAACTGAGTTGAAGAACTTCCTTTTCAATTGTGAAGGAAAGCTCATTAATAACATTTCCGACATCCCTTGGCCTCGTACACAGGATTTGGAAGCGCTCTATCCTATCAATCATACTATGTTCCTTGCAAAACGTAAGGTTTATATTGAGCAGAAGAACCGTATTGGTGTGAAGCCTCTTCTCCACATTATGGACGGACTCCACTCGTTTGATATCGATTGGCCAGATGACTTCACCATCGCAGAAATCATGTATCAGAACCTTTTCGGAAAGAAATAAAATGGCAAAAGTAGTAATACTGAGCGAGATAATGTTTCGTTTGGGCTTACCCAACTCACTACGCTTAACTCAGTGTAATCAGCTGGATATGAGCTTTGCTAGAGCAGAGGCTGATGTAGTGCCTCAAGCACACCATCTTCAGAAATTTCAATAGAGTATCAATAGCCTAAGTCGAAGCCCTCATGGGTGGTGACGGAAGCGGAAGAGTAAAAAGATAAAATGCTAAATAAGATTTCCGATTTTTTGTGCAAAGTATGCACCTATATTTTTGTGAGAATAGTATGTCCCACTACAGATGGATTAAAAACTTGCCTGGATGTTATAAACTTAGAGTTCAATATATTGAACGGACATCTGCAGATTTTTTTTAGAGGTCGACCATTTTACTGGGGACTCAAATATAAGCAGAGAGTTGCTGACAACAAGCGGCTGATAATATTAGCTAATGGTCCTTCCTTAAATGAAGACTTAGGGCGTTTACGTAAAGAAGATCTAAGCAACGCAGACTTTCTGATGATGAACTTTTCCTCGGACTCAGAACTTTTTCAAGAGTTTAAACCAAAGTATTATTGTTTGGCCGATCATATGTTTTTCAAAAAGGACTATAGATATGAACGGGTTCAGAAAATGTTTTCCGCACTTAATTCTACATTAGATTGGGACATGACATTATTTATAGCTTACAATATAAAGGTGGTGCAAAAGTTTTCGGGACTGAACAATCCCCAAATTAAGTACCAGAGAATATTTCCCTTGGAAAGTAAGGGACCAAAGGTCTTCCAACGTTGGGTCTGTAAATGTGGATACGCCATACCTGGATTAGGTACTGTTGCAAATATGGCTGCATATATTGGTATTCAGTACGGTTACAAGCAGATAGAATTTTGTGGTAATGATATGTCTTTCTTTGATGGTATCTGTGTCAATGATGACAATATTGTATGTATTTCAATGAAACATTTTTATGAAAAAGATGCAATATTAAAACCGATAATGCTTGATAATATAAAAAAACAATCATTGGAGAGCTATGTAGATATGGTCTTGAATATGATAAAGGGACACAACCGTATAGCAGAATATGGAGGGGGGTTAGGTATTAGGTTTGTAAATAGGACACGAAAATCAATGCTTGATTGTTATCCCAGGCTTATAAAAGAAAGTCCGGAAGAATTTTAAGTTATGAAGATAGCAATATTAACTCAACCGTTACGAACGAATTTCGGTGGTATTTTGCAGGACTATGCTCTTCAGATGGTCCTAAAACGTATGGGGCATGAGCCTATTACTGTAGATTATGACTGTGTGTATCCTTGGTGGCGATGGATGTTAGGGCGTTTCAAGTCTTTGGTTATGCGTACTTCTCACCACATACAGTATCCTCATTATGGTAGGTCTGGTCAGGAAAATCTTAATCGGTTCATTCATGAAAAGATGACTATTACAAAACCAGAGGTAACTATTACCAAGGAATTGTTGGAGAGTCTTCATCCAGATGCGATTCTTGTGGGTAGCGATCAGGTATGGAGTCCATGGTGTAATGTGCCAATCAAATATCTTGGCAATATGTTTCTTGATTTTTGGCCTGACTTTCCCGGTAAACGTGTGGCTTATGCTGCCTCCTTCGGTGGTAGTGAGTGGATATACACTCCAGAGCAGGAGCAGCTATGTGGAGCACTTGCTAAGAAGTTTGATGCCATTTCTGTACGTGAGGCAAGTGGAGTGCAACTCTGCAAAGAACATTTTGGTGTTGAGGCAACACATGTGCTTGACCCGACCCTTCTGCTAACGGCAAAAGACTATGAGTCATTGCTCTCTCGGCAACAGAATGCGACAAACACCTTGTTGGCATATGTACTTGATACATCTCTTGAGAAGGTTACGTTCCTTGAGAGGATGGCGAAAAAATATAATCTCGAACTGAAGATTAAGGGTGCTAATGATGATATCTCATGGGATGACAGTATCGAGGGTTGGCTTTCTGAGATACGTGATGCTGCCATGGTCATTACTGACTCTTTTCATGGGAGTGTGTTTGCCATCCAGTTCCATCGCCCGTTTCTGTCTATCGTGAACAAAAGGAGAGGGGCAGAGAGGTTTGTCTCACTCCTCAGTAGACTCGAATTGGAGGATAGACTCGTGTATGATGTGACAACATACGAGCTTACTGACTTCACTATAGATTGGAGTGAAGTTGATACTCGTCTTGTTAGAGAACGGGATATGAGCATGGAATTTTTAAAGGATGCATTGATGTAATAATGAACACACCTTAATCGGAATTTAAAGAAAGTAAATCGACAATATAGATAATATGTCAAAAGAACGTCAATCAAATATCGAATTATTGAGGGTGATAGCGATGTTTTTCATTCTTTGGGTACATGCAGATTTCTACTCTATAGGAGAACCATCATGTAGTGATGTGCTCTCAAAACCTTTAGACTCGTCATTAAAGATAATCTTTGAGGCTATTTGTATATCAGCTGTAGATGTTTTTGTGATGATCTCTGGATGGTTTGGGATACATGCCAAGGTGAAAGGAGTATGCGCATTCCTGTTTCAATGTTTGTTTTTTACTATAGGACTTTTTATTATGAACATAGCATGTGACTACACAACTTTGAGTGTTCAGGGACTACTAGGTTGTGTAATGATGACTTCATCCAACTGGTTCATAAAATCGTATCTGTTCCTATATATATTATCACCTATTCTGAATGCTTTTGTAGAAACAGTACCAAGGGTGGTTTTCAAAAAAGTGTTGATAGCATATTTTACAATGTTGATTGTATGCGGATGGTTATTTCCCGAATCTGTGACATACATATCATTGGGTTATTCACCTCTGTCATTTATAGGATTGTATCTTCTTGCAAGATATGTAAATTTATATAGACCAAAATTCACTAATTATTCTGCAAGTACAGATGCATATGTAATTCTTGGGGTAATTTCTTGTGTATCAATTGTTTGTATTACCCCCCCCCCTGTTGGGGCAGAAATGGGTATATCCTTATACCATAAATAGATGCTTTAGCTATGTTTCACCATTAAATATATTCATAGCACTATACTCTATAATAATGTTTTCAAAGTTTCAACTCAAGTCCAAGTTAATAAATTGGTGTGCAGTAAGTTGCTTTGCTGTATTCTTATTTCATACCAATGCCAAGTTCTTTGGATATTCATATCAGGAGATGTGCCAACAATTTTATGTTATTTATTCTACATGGGAATATTGGGGAATGATGTTCTGTGTGATGATAGGAATATATGTTATAGCTATACTTATAGATAAGATAAGGATAATGATGTGGAATATATTTACGAATACAGAACGCACAAAAAGCAAGTAGGACACACACGAAATACATGGAATCTACGAAGTATTTTTCTATAATTCCTAAGATTCTGTGTGAGAAAAACGAAATACAATGAATATATTGCAACACATATTAAAGTCAATAGAATATCGTTATTCGAGGGTGGTTTATCACCTGTGGACGGTACCAGTCGTGAGCTGTCAATACAAGAAGTGGCAGAAGCCGGAGGTGATGTCTTTAGAGGATACACTACAGCATATCGTTGACCATAGGAGTTCTATATGTCGTTATGGAGATGGAGAGTTTAATATTGCTCTTGGTAATGATATCGGCTTTCAGCATATAACACGCGATATGTCTGAACGTATGCGACAGGTGTTAGATTCTGATGATGATAATATTCTAATCGCTATACCTTCCATCTTTGGAGATTTGTCTATGTATAGCGATTTCAGTCAATCGTGGTGGAAAGAGTATCGTTTGTGTAATCTCGATAACCTTAAGACGCTGTTAAAGTCGGGAAGGCGTTACCCTAATTCACTCATTACTCGCTTCACTTCCGACTATAAAGAGGATCAAGCTAACAACCTGATTCCGCTTTATCGCAAGATATGGGACGGTCGTGACATATATATTGTTGAAGGTGAAAAGACACGTATTGGTGTAGGTAATGATCTACTGTCGAATGCCAAGAACCTTTATCGTATCCTTGCACCTGCAAAAAATGCATACGATAAGTACGATGAAATAGTGGCTACCATTAAGGTACATGTTCCTTGGGGTTCTCTCGTCATTCTTGCATTAGGACCTACAGCCACCATCATGGCATACGATCTTGCGAAGATGGGGTATCAGGCTCTTGACTTCGGTCACTTCGATATACAGTACGAATACCACATCCGTGACATCCATTCAAAACAACCTATCCCTGGTAAATATGTCAACGAAGCATCTACAGCAGGACAAACCGTTGACGATAGTGTCATTAAGGATGAGAGCTATGGTAAATCAATAATTGAAAGAGTAATATAGATGATTGGTAATCAATGTGTAATTGGAGGTGAGTCGCAGGCAACTCGTTCTTTGCAAGTCAGAAATTCCAATTTTGAGCTGTTACGTATAGATAGATATAGACTTTATTAAAGATAATAGAACATTCTCCATTTAGCCAGAGATTGAGTAGTTGAGATTGGATAAGTGGGTGAGGGACTTTATGGAAGATTAATATGCAAAAAGATTAGTATAATAATAGTATATAATACTGAGAGGTTTCTACGCAGATGTTTGGATTCTGTGCAAAACCAATCATATAGCAACTGAGATTGTATAATTGTTGATGATAGTAGTTATTTTATTACATTATGTTACAACCTAAAGTTTCAGTCATAGTACCAATATTTAAGGTTTCTCAATATATTGAGAAATGTGCTATTAGCCTTTTTGAACAGACACTCGATGATATAGAGTATTTATTTATAGATGATTGTTCTCCTGATAATTCTGTTGATATGTTACAGGCTGTATTGAATAAGTATCCTCAAAGGTGTGATTATACACGAATTATAAGGATGAGTGTGAATAGTGGGACGTCTGTTGTGCGTGCATTAGGAATAAAGGAAGCCAAAGGAGAATATATAATTCACTGCGATAGCGACGATTGGGTAGATGTAGACTATTTTGAGAAGTTGTATAAGAAGGCTATAAAAGAAAATGCAGACATAGTGATTGGAGATTTTATACGAGAGTCAATAAAATTTACTTATGTAGTTAAAACTGCAGTTTGTAATCCACCTCGATTAATGTTGAGTGAGATGTACAATAGGTCGTTTTATTGTATGCTTTGGAATAAATTGATGCGGCGTTCGTTGTTGGTTGATAATTCTATAATATTGAAACCCGGAATAAATATGTGGGAGGATGTGTTGGTATGCCTGCCAGCGTTCTATTTTGCCAAGAGGATAGGCAAGATAGAAGGCTCGTATTATCATTATAGGGTGAATCCTGCATCTTATACGGTAAATAGTGCTAACGAATGTTCGTACCAACAGCGTAAATGTTGTGTGATGGAATTGGAAAAGTTTTTTGCGGATAAAGAGGGTGATTGGTCGTTGTTGCTTAATTATTGGAAGATGTTGGCAAAGTTGTACCTATTGTTGCCTGCTTCTTTAAATCCTTATAAGTGGCGTAAGGAGTTCCCTGAAGCAGCAATTGATATAGACAAAATGGGGGCTTTTTCTAAAAAAGATAAGAAGAAAATGAAAATGGCAGTACGGTCACCAATTCTTTGTGTACTATACGTTATGCCGGATATAGTGGTATTTCAAGCAAAACGAATGGTAAAATCTATAATAAGACGATGATATATGCCAAAGGTTTCAGTAATCATACCTGTATATAATGCATCCAAGTTCTTGGAAAAATGTTGTAACTGCTTATTTTCACAAAGTCTTGATGATATGCAGTTTGTCTTTGTGGATGACTGCTCGACAGATAATAGCATACAGATTATAAAGGATGTGTTGGTACGATATCCTAATCGTCAAAATCAAGTTAAGATTGTACGTCAAACGGTAAATCAAGGTGTTTCTGCTGCTAGGCAACGGGGACTTGAAGAATCTACGGGAGAGTTTGTGATTCATTGTGATGCAGATGACATGATGGATAGCGATATGTATCAAATAATGTATGAAGAGGCCATAAAACAGAATGCAGAAATTGTGTTTTGCGATTTTATACTATTTTATAATGCTAATAAAGGAAACCGTATAGAATCGTTTCCGGATGATTCAGTTGATAGCCCTTCATTTAATATTAGTCCCATAGAAGGGGCCGTGTGGAACAAACTTATCAAAAGAGATTTTATAGATAGGAACAATATATCATTCACGCCAGGTATCATGGTTGGAGAGGATTTTCTTTTTGTCACAAAATGCCGTATCTTATCAAAAAAGGCTATCGTAGTTCACCAACCATTATATAAATATTGTCAGTATAATCAATTGTCAATAACCAGAGTGTATACAAGACAAAAGATAGACACTGTCGTTCAAGTGGCTACGCTGATGGATGAATTTATTCGTTCGATAGGACAAAGCGAAAAATACCAATTCAAGCTGAACTATTTGAAATTCCAGGCGAAGCAATTTTTTATCATCTATAAAGAAGTCCGTGACTTGAGATATTGGAATAGTTTGTTTCCTGAAATTGGTGAAGATTATATGCGTTTTCCTGTTGCAGGGTATCTTAAAGTCTGTGCTTGGTTGATAACTCACAATTTATTAAAAATTACTCGTGCGGCTTTGTATTTAAAAGATTTGTTTTCCTAAATTTTATTCAGATGCTTTATATTATATATCCTGACGTTGATATTTGGAATTATATGTTTGACGGATTTAATATTGATAAACCTGTTAGTGCCGTTCCTTTAAATCGGAATTGTAATAAAATTCAATTGCTATTTCGTAAGATTTTTCAAACATTGAGGAGTGATATTCACTTATTGTTTGGTAAAGAAATGTGTAAAGGATTACAAAACTTAACGGATAAAGATTCATTGTTAATATGTGATTATACGGACTTGTGTTTAATAAAAACTATTTCTGCGAATATAAATCCGAGTGTTAGAAAAAGCCTATGGCTATGGAATATTGTTAGAGATTATAAAGATTTCGAGAAGAGACAACTTGTGATTGAACAATGTGGTTTTAAAATTTATACATTTGATCAAGTGGATGCTCAAAAATACAACTTGAACTGGTTGTCGCAATTTTTAAAATATCCGAAGATTGATGCGAATGCTTCCATTTCTTCTGATTTCTATTTTTTAGGATTTGAGAAGAATCGCAAACATATTATTGAAAATTTGCGTAAACAATTGAAGCTGTATAATTTAGATTTTAGAATAATTCAAGATTCAAGGGAGATGATTAGTTATTCTGAAAATATAAATAATATAAGCAAGACAAGATGTTTAGTGGAAATTGTTCAAGATGGGCAGACAGGGTTAACATTAAGAGCTTTGGAGGCAATGTTTTTACATAAAAAATTGCTAACAAATAATAGAAGAATAAATGAATTTGATTTTTATAATTCTAATAATATTTTTATATATGGTATTGACAATTTAGCACATATGGATGAATTTATGAGTACTCCTTTTCAAACAGTACCGGAAGATATGTGCTATAAGTATACAATTGATTGTTGGGTAAATAATTTTCTTTAGCTTCACTGTGTAATTTTTGAATGAATGATTAATGCAGAGTATTACAAAGTAATATACTATATGATTGTTGCTGTTGCAACGTTTTGTATTTCTCAAAAGGGAGTTAATATAGATAAAAAAAATAGTCCGATAGGAGCCTATATGCTATGTGTTTTTTTGATTATGTTTATAGGTTTTCGTCCTATACATAGAGTTTTTATTGACACTTTGGGTTACTATGAAGCATGGGCGTTAGCGGATTGGACTGGTTTTGATTTTGGTGCGGAGAATTTAATATTTGATAATATATACATATATATGGGAGCTATTGGGCTTGATATTAGTTGGTTCTTTTTGCTAATAGCTTCTATTTACTTTGGAACTATACTGGCATCGTGTCAGAAACTGTTTCCTAATCATATATTGCTGTCATTTTTAGTCTGCTTGGGTGCATTCTCTACATATTCATATAGTATGAATGGTATCAAGGCAGGTGCAGCAGCCGGTATTTTTCTTTTGGGTATTACGTATAGAGATAAATTATTTATTTCGCTTCCGTTGGTTCTTATATCTTGGGGCTTTCATCATTCTATGCAATTACCTGTAGCTGCTTATTGTTTGGCATTAATATTTAAGAATAAAAATTGGTATTTTTATGGTTGGCTATTCTGTTTGCTGATGTCTATTGGTCATGTGTCCTTTTTTCAAAATCTTTTTGCAGGTATTACCGATGAATCTGGAGCTAGCTATTTAACAAAAGATGAATTTAATACAATTAAAGGATTTCGACTTGATTTTATAATTTATAGTTCAATGCCAGTGTTGATGGGATATTTGGTAAAATATAAATATAAGATGGAGGAGGAAAATTATGACATGATATTAAATACGTATCTTGTCTGTAATGCTGTATGGATGTTGTGTATGTATGCAGCATTTACTAATCGAATTGCATATTTATCATGGTTTATGTATCCAATAGTATTACTATATCCATGTTTTACTATAACAGAACAATCTCATCCATTAGTTGTGAACCGAAATAAAATAATAGCAGCACATTTAACTTTTACTTTATTCATGGCATTTATTTATTAGGTCACGTTATGAAAACACGCATCACGGTCATTATGGGCATCTATAACTGTGCCGATACGTTGATTGAGGCTCTTGAGTCATTAGAAGCTCAAACTTATAAAAGATTTAAGGTAGTTCTTTGCGATGACGGGTCAAAAGATAATACATTGGAGGTCGCAATAAAATGGGCGGAAACACATCCTAACTATAAGGTGATACGGAACGAGAAAAATATGGGATTGAATGCTACATTAAACCGTTGTCTGGAGTATGCCGATACTGAGTTTGTGGCTCGTATGGACGGAGATGACCGGTCACTTCCACACCGCTTTGAGGAGGAAGTGTGTTTCTTGGACAGTCATCCCGAATATGCCATTGTCAGCGGACCGATGTTCTACTTTGATGACCATGGCGTGTTTATGAAGGGGAGAGGTCATGGCGAGGTGACCAAACGGAGTTTTATAGCGGGTTCGCCTTTCTGTCATGCGCCCTGTCTGGTGCGACGTGAAGCCTATGAAGCGGTAGGGGGATATTCGGAGGATAAGAGACTTTTAAGAATGGAGGATTACCATTTATGGTTTAAGATGTACGCTGCCGGATATAAAGGATATATGCTCAAGGAACCTATTTATGAAATGCGTGATGACAGAAATGCTACTGTCAGAAGAAATTGGTTGACGCGAAGAAATGAAGCTTATGTGCGTTACATCGGTTATAAGATGTTGGGCTTACCTGTGTGGACATATGTGTATTGCCTGCGTCCTTTGGTGCTGGCTGCGATGCCCCATAGATTGTATGAATATTTGCATAAGAGAAAGAATGAATAAGACGATTCGACAAGATTGGTGCAATCGAAAGAAATCTTTCTTTATCACTACCACTATTCCTGCTACATTAGGATTTTTCAGAGGGCAGTGTAGCGCATTGAACGAGTTGTATGATGTATGTGCAGTGTCGTCGCCAGACAAAGGACTGACGGCTTTTGCCGAGCAGGAAGGCATTCGATGTACTGCATTGAAGATGGAAAGAGAAATTTCACTTTTCAGTGACTTACTGTCGCTATTAAAGTGGATTTTTCTACTAAGTAGAGAGCGTCCTTATATAGTACATGCCAATACTCCCAAGGCATCGTTGCTGGCAATGGTTGCTGCGTGGATTACGTTTCGTCCCATACGCATATATATGTGTCACGGATTGCGTTATCAGGGCTGTATGGGCATGAAGCGGAAACTATTAATGACAATGGAGCGTATTTCTTGTTTCTGTGCCAACAGTGTGATATGTGTGAGCAATGGAGTACGGGAGCAGTTGGCAGAGGATGGCATTTGTTCACTGAATAAGTCGAAGGTGATTTTGCATGGCAGTGCTAACGGTATAGATACAGAACGGTTTAACCCTGATATTGTGGATGAATCTGCTGTAAAGATGCAATACGGAATAGGAAATGAGGATTGGACTTGTCTCTTTATTGGACGTATGGTTCGTGATAAGGGGGTGGTAGAGATGGTTAATACAGTAGTGCGATTACACAAGGAGGGTTTCCCGGTGAAGTTGCTGTTGGTAGGTGGTCGCGAAGATAGTTTGGATGCATTGCCTGATTGCACCGAGCAATTGATTAAGGAATCGGACTATATTGTGGAATGTGGTAGACAAAAGGATGTACGTCCGTTTATAAAAGCGTCAAAGCTACTGCTGTTGCCTTCTTACCGGGAAGGGTTTGGGCAGGTTTTGGTAGAAGCAAACTCTTTGGAAGTTCCGGTGGTAGCCTCGCGTATTGTCGGTTGCAAAAATGTAGTGTTGGAAGGAGTGAATGGTTTGCTATGCAATCCGCGTGATGAGAAGTCTCTTTATGAATGTGTGTCTCGACTTTTAGGTGACAAGAAATTTTATCTTTCCATAAAAGCGCAATGCAGAGCTTATGCTATTGACCGTTTTGATCATCTTAAAGTGTTGAAGGCTTATGTGGAATATTATCGTTCTTTTACGACATTTGCTTATAAAAAATAAAAGGCTCCCGGCATATACCGGCAGCCCTATAAAAATAGAGACAGTTATTTAGATGCTGACAGTGAAGCTCTTTTGATTAAAAAATGTTGTTGTGATAGGAAATCTGAAAAGGAATTCGTTTCTTTGTTGCAAAGAATAAAGCTATAATGAAAACATTACCGGAATACATTACCTTATTGCATAGCTATATGCAGCAAAATGCATCAAAATATGGCATTTTGCGTATGGGAATTTTTGGCTCGGTAGCTCGCAATGAACATACACCCACAAGTGATGTTGATATTTATGTAGAAGGAAAGCTCCACGGATTTTTTGCTTTGGCAGGTATAAAGCAAGAATTAGAAGAATTGCTTGATTGCAAAGTAGACATAGTGCGGTTGCGCGATAAGATGGATTCTTTTTTACGTGAAAAAATACAAAAGGAGGGTATTTATGTATGATACGTTGATTGCTTTCCATACGCTAGAACTAATACAGGAATCTTTAAATAAAATATGTCTTCGTTTTTCCGGAATATCATGCTCTGATGATTTTCTAATGAGTGAAAGTGGTATGATGAAATTAGACAGTATCTGTATGAAACTGACTGCGATAGGTGAAAGTATAAAGAATTTGGATAAAGTAACTAATAGAGAACTATTGATTCAATATCCGGAAATCCCATGGAAACACGTGATGGGTATACGTGATATAATTGTACATCATTATTTCGATGTAGATGCTGACGAAATTTATCGTATTTGCCAAGAAGACATTCCGCAATTACATCGAGTGATAACGCGGATGATGGATGATTTAAAGATAGTCTAAATATTTACGAACCCGCAGAAGTGGAACGCATGGCAAGAAATGCTCGTCCGTTGATTGTTTCCCGTTATGACCGACAAATAGTAATGACAGAACTTACAGAGAATTAAAAACTTTAATAGCTTGCAGAAAAAGATGAAAAAAATTTGCCTTCAGTTTCTTATTCATTATTTTTGTATTAGAGAACAATAGGCAAAAGGAGGATACGGATATGAAAGTGGATTTTCAAGTTATGTTGGATTTAATAAAACAGAATGTGCATGAAGTGGAGCCTACCGCACAAGTTTGGCTCTATGGTTCGCGTGTTCGTGGAGAGGCTCATGAGGATTCGGATTGGGATGTTTTGGTACTTTCTGCTAAAGATAAATTGTCTTTCAAAGAGGAAGAACGTTTTATGGATAACATTTGTAATTTGATGGTAAGTACCGGACAAGCTATTCAATTGTTTGCTTATGGTGTGAAAGATTGGCATACCCGCCATGCAGTTACTCCTTTTTATCAGAGTGTGCAGTCGGAGGCTGTTTTATTATGAATGATGCAGGAGAAAATATGACGGCTTATGTCCGTTATCGTTTGGAAAAAGCGCAAGAGGTGTATCAGGCCGCAAAGGTGCTGTATGATGCATCCCAATAGAATTCTGTGATAAATCGTTTATATTATGCTTGTTTTTATTCAGCATCAGCTTTGTTGTTATATAAACATATTCCTGCAAAAAGCCATTCCGGTGTTATCGGACAATTTTCTGAGGCTTTTGTCCGTCAGGGGATAGTTGACATAGCTACTTTCAGAGTTTATGCCAAATTATTGAATTGGCGGTCTAAGGGTGATTATAATGATTTGTTTGATTTTACAAAAGAAGATGTGGACTCTATGATGGAACCGACGAAAGTTTTCATAGATAAAGTGGCATCATTGATTGATTTGCCATAACTGTTTCACTGCGTAGCTATTATTATGAATGATGGCACCGGGAACAGAACTTGCTTATAAAAAATAAAAAGGGATTGTGTCAAAACGTGGATAATGCTGTCGTTTCGTTCGT
>ENA-ORRE01000927-ORRE01000927.1-human-gut-metagenome-genome-assembly--contig:-NODE-927-length-21126-cov-47.188221_pt1 | contig 21126 bp, 12 predicted proteins | sample MGYA00242171_ERZ509126 | MGnify/ENA primary metagenome ERZ509126 (study PRJEB26280, sample SAMEA2338648) | human gut metagenome | biome: human gut; feature: human-associated habitat; material: faeces... | reverse complement strand
TTTATGTTTTACACCATATAAAAAAAAGAGGCTGCGCCTATTTTGACACAGCACCAGTTCATTACGACACAGCCCCTTTCTTCATATATATGCAAATCTTTATTTGCCGTTGTCCTTTACTTCGCTTCCTCGAAAATAAACCGTACAGAATATCAGCGTGTTAGTGTTTCTTGGTACAAATATGAATGCTTATGGTGATAGGTAAAACTAGGGAAAGATAGACAAACAAATAGAAAGTCTGGTCATTATCTTCTTACTCTTCTATTCAACATCGTTGCTACTCCCTTTAATGAACCTGAAGCATCTTATCTTGCAGTGAATTTTTCTCATCAAATTGGTGAATAATCATAAAATAGTATATGATTTCTTCACGATTGTTGTGTTTTATAGATACCTTTGTAAGCAAAACATATATTTGAATATGGCAAATAGAGAATTGAACAGGCTAAAAGTGGTCCTTGCAGAAAAGAAGAAGACTAACAAATGGCTTGGCGAACAACTGGGAAAGGACAAGACCACCATATCAAAATGGTGCACGAACACTTGTCAGCCAGACTTGGGCAGCCTGATGAAAACCGCAAAGCTGCTTAAAGTTGAGGTTACAGATCTTCTTAGGGAGGATAATATTGATTGACAACAAGATAATGCAATAGGAAAGAAGAATATGACGAAGAAGGAATCTCTTCAACTATTTGAAGAAAAGAAGGTGCGCACCGTATGGGACGATAAAGAGGAGAAGTGGTATTTCTCCGTTGTAGATGTGTTTGGTGTGCAGACAGATAGCAAAGATGCCAATGCTTATTGGAGAAAGCTGAATCAGAGACTCAAAAAAAGAAGGCAATGAACCCGTGACAAATTGTCACGGGTTGAAACTTCGTGCCTCAGACGGTAAATTGCGCATGACTGACGTTGCTGAATTCCTTATTTTTGTTGACTTTGTGTATCAAATATTCTATAAAAAACTATATGCTACTCAATTTCTAAATTATATGCGTTTGTAATGACAGAGGAGAATGTAGAGTATGTCCATACTTCATATTTGGACATTTTAAGAACTCGTGGAATGCAAGGACTTCAAAAGAATATGCCTTTGTGGAAGTTCAAGCTATCAGAAGGAGAGTATGAGGCTTTGAAACAGACGTTGAGAATTCATACAAGTGACCTCGCCAAATATGGTGAGGAAGCGGCTTTGTGCTATGCGGAGTGGTGGCGAAGAGACTATAAGGGCAATATTCCTTCCAAAGAAGATGTTGCTATGGATATTGGAATTCATAGCAGTTATGCCAACGAGCTGTATAAAGCTGCGAGAGAAGCACTACAAAAACATGGTTATACGTTTTTACATTCACTAAAAGGAACTTTATATTTTCGTACACTACTAAATCAAGGTGGACTACCAATAAACTATATTACAAACAGTGGTAATATGGGCAATTACTCTCGGTTCTTAAAAGAATTGGTGAGTGAACTGTCATTAATAAATATTGATTGGAACGAAGTAGATAGCTCTATAATACAACAGTTTAATTGCATTTCTTATTTAGGTAAGGCTTTTAAGAATGAGAACATCTATGATGTTTCCATGCAAATAGCCCACGCCATCATTGTGGGAGAAAAAGACATTCTTCCTTATGATGATACAGACGCATCGCTTGCAGAATTGACCAAGTCATTGGAAACTGCATATAGTCGTGCGAAAGCACAGCGCAAAACACGTCCACTTTCCTTGCATTGGAAACTAAGAACTATGGAGAATAGAAAAGGGTATCTTTATGTAAACATGGATGTTGTCAAGGATATTTCGTCAGATTCTATTCCTGGTTTAAACATAATGACATGCTATTCCTTTGATGTGTTTGTTGCAGGAACGCTTGTGGGTAAATATGTGAGGAAAGACAATATTAGAGATGAGGAAGGCAATATATTGTCTGCAATATATACACGTATTAATGTAGGTATGCATAGCGATATTTTGTGGACTGGCGAACCTGTGGTAGAGGTAAAGGTGAGATGTGATAACGATGATCGATTGTTCTTGACGATAGCAGGTTGTTATCCACCAAACTTTGAGTACCCACAGGTGTTCCAAATGTTGGATGACCATCTTTATAGTATGTCAGAAACTGCCAATGTCGAGAATAACATGGCGATATTTTCTCATGAGTGGAAAAATGGCGAATCCTTGCCAATTACCATTTGTGACAAAGAACTCTATTATAACGCATTTACGGATGAACTGGATTTACAAAATTCTGAAACAGGTGAAGATGTTAAGTTGACTAATGACTTCACACCATATGCTGTAGAATTCTCTAATAACTATATCTCTTGGGTTGAAAAGTCAAACTATAAATTGTTATCAACGATACCATATGTTCGTGTGTATGACCAAGAGAAACATCGTGTTCAGAACTGCTCTGTAAAATATAGATTCAGAAATGATAATTACATCAAATGGCGTAGCTTGAAGTCTTCCTGCGTCTTTCCTTGTGGATTGGTTGATATTCGTGTGGAGTTGCCCGATGGGCATACTGTTACGGAAACTTTCTATTCAATAGGAAAATTGAAGTTTACTTCTGATAATGAAAGTGTCTTCTCGACGAACATCATTTGCTCGTGTGGTGCAGATATGCTTCCTAAGATTAATACGCAAGAGGGAGTTGATATTACGGAATTAGGAACCAACAAATGGATGGTTAAGCGAAGTAAGGACAGTAAGTTTACACCATCTGTATGTGATTTCAGTCTTTACTGTGCAGGGAATCCAACTTTGCGTTTGTCCATAGCCATTCCTTTTGATGGAGTGACCGTTACGGATGTAAAAGGAAATATCGTACCAAATGGAAAGATTGTTTCATTGGCAAACTTGACAAACTTTTGTGTTGTAAGCCATGGTTGTTATGGTAAAAAACGCAATATAGATGTGTCATACGTTTCTGATAAGGTTGAAGATTATAGTTTATTGAAACATTTGCGCAGTAAGGTGATAGATGGGTTGGTATCTCTTGCTGACTATAATGACCTTATTGTTCGCATATTTAATCTGTATGGTGCTAATAGTTTTGACCGTTCCAGTTCCGTAGCCATGAATATTTATGGTACAGAGATATTCATTAGAAAATTCGTATTGGAGTCAACCATTGAAGACGGAAAGATAAGAGTCATCGACAGCACTGAAGAAAATACTGATAATTTTCTCTATGATGGGGAAGTTTATGCGTTTCCTGTTGGAGATGAACTTTCATCAAAAGACTTCTTTGTTGTAAAATTGGAGCGAATAGATAATTCTGAGAATCTGTTCAAATTCCCTGATGACTTTAATCAACAAGAGGTCGTTGTATTTTCGGATCCAGAGGCAAAGCGTAGGATGATTCCAAAATATTACAATAGGGAGGCTTATGATTTCGATAAGCAAGAAAGAACTGCACGTTCTTCAAGCAATACAAAAGATTGGGGTGAGGCTTTGGAAAATGATGATGTCATGATGGGCAAACATTGGAAAGGTGTATGTAAGGCATTTGACATCTGTAGCCGATATAATTTGCCTTTCCCAACGTATAATGGATTAAAGCCACTTGGGCGCAACTCCAAATTGTTGGCAAAGTTTGTCATTGCCATGTGGCTTAACGAGTACAAGGATGTCTTGTCGCAAGATATTGACAGGTTTGAGCAAGAGATGGTTGTTGCAATTCATTGGATTCCTGCCAAGATTTGGGAGGAATGTATTGATGAATTTTTGGCAAGTGTTCCTGAAGCAATACAGCCTATAATGTTTGGGAAAATGCAGTCTTTGGTGGAACTGTTGCAAGAATTGTTTAATTCGACAGTGTCTACAGACATAGCGCAAGCTTTTGCGGCTTTCCTTGTTTCTGGTAATATTGATGCAGGAAGAGCGTTTAACATTGCAGATATCAATGCTTATTGTGCAAAAATACATGGTTTGTCTGATACGAATAAAGACTTGCCGATTGCTAAATTTTCATTGAGCAATGCTTATTACAATCAGGGTCAAAAATTGTTGCCTTCATATAGGGTTATGTTGGAGGCTGCTATGTGCGCTGCCGAAAATACATGCCTTCAAGAAAATTGTATAGACTTATTCGCTTGGGAAAACAGGGAGTTTGCTCGTATTGTCAATTTCTACAGAAAGTATTTCAAAGAGACGTACAGCGACATTTTCTTCAAAACAGTTAAATATATTAACACATTAGATAGATAAGATATGAATTACGCAGATTTCTATACATCCGCAGAAAAAGTGCTTATAGACTCCTTGGTATCTCTCTGGCTCAGAGGTAAAGCCAAGGAACAGGCATATATGCGCCATATTTTATCAAAGGAAGAACCTTTGATGGCGGAACCTGTATTTCAATCTATATTTCCTTGGGAAAGTAGCAAGGAAACATTTGGTGAGCATGCAACAAAATTGCATATACTATCCCCTTCTTTCGTGGAGGCTTTGGGTAGTGACAAGGTTGATGAGGAAATGAGATTTCCTATGAGTCGTTACCCTTATAAGCATCAGACAAAGAGTTGGATGACAATGTTGTCTGGTGAGGGTAAAACGATTGTCGTTACCTCTGGTACTGGTTCAGGAAAGACGGAGTGTTTTATGATACCTGTTCTTCAAGATATAGCAAACAGAAAAGAGAAGAATTATGTTCAGGCTATTTTTCTCTATCCTCTCAATGCCTTGATGAAGAGCCAACAAAAGCGTATTCATGCCTGGTGTAATGCACTTCCCAACAAAGTCACTTATGCCATTTATAATGGTGACACTGAAAAGAGCAAAAGAACAGAGAGTTTTACCTCTAAGTTCTTTCCTCAATTGGTAACTCGTCCACAAATTCGTGAGACCCCTCCACAGGTGTTGTTTACGAATCCGACGATGCTAAACTATATGTTGGTACGTGCTGAGGATAAAGCTATTTTGGAAAAGTCACAAGGCAAACTGAAATGGATCTTGCTTGATGAAGCCCATACCTATACGGGGTCTTCTGCTGCGGAATTGTCGTTGCAGTTGCGCCGTGTCCTTGATGCTTTTGGGGTAACTATTGATCAGGTAAACTTTGCCGTAACATCTGCAACAATAGGTGATGAGGACGATCCTGCTGCTGAACAAAAATTGAAGACGTTTGTCTCACAATTAACAGGTAAGCCTGCTGATAGTATCGTGGTGATTGGTGGAAAACGAATCGTTCCAGAAATGGATGCAGCCAAAGCAACAGTGGCAATAGAAAGCGTAAATGCTAAATATGGGACAAAGATTTCTCTTGCAGATATTGAGAGACTTCGCAAAAAGCTGAATGCCAATCCTGTGCTTTCTACCAGACAGATTGCAAAGCAATTGGATAGTGTTATAAGTAAAGACACTGTAAAATCACTTGAAGTAATAAATGCTTTGGGAGACAAAGTCGATGGATTGAACAAAGCAGATGGTGGAAAGATAGCACTATTGCCTTCGAGAATACACTATTTTATACGTTCAATCAATGGTGTGTACGCTTGTGTGAATCCTAAGTGCAGCCGACATAAGAAAATCAGATTAGGGATAGGTAGCTTAACTACCTATCAGAATACGAATTGTCCTGTTTGTAAATCAAAAATGTTGGAGGTCGCGACCTGTCCTTCATGTGGAGGCTTGATTGTGGTTGGAGAAAATAGCACCTCGGAAGGATTCCGAATGCATGTAAATACAGTGGATTTGGATAATGGTGTGTTCTTTGATACGAATGAAGATCTTATAGAGAATGAAGGTCTTGATACAGAGGGAAGCAGAGTAAGACAAGAAGTGGCAGGATATACACCGTTCTATTTTGCCAAGCCGTCCAAACCTTGCTTGCGTCATCATACTCATGTGGAAAAACATGTCTTTAATCATGAGAAAAACAGAATAGAGATAGCAGCAGACGATGCCGACAAAGAAACTGTGTTTGAGTCTTTGCGTCATTCTGAAAACAACAAGGACTTATGCCCTTATTGTGGCAATTCTTTAGGTCACGTTAATTATTTACGAGCAAGTGCGACCCAGATGGGGCGTGCCTTGGCCACAACTATCTTGGATAATGCGGAAGAGGTAAAGAGTACTGATTCTGAAATTCTGTACAAAGGCAAAAAGTATATAACTTTTACAGATAACAGACAAGGTTCTGCTCGTACTGCTATGGGGTTAAATCAAGATGTGGAACGTGCTTGGATTCGTGCCAGCATTTTCCATAAAATGGCTGATATGAGACTTGAAAGAATAGAACCTTCGGGGGTAACGCCAGAAGAAGAAACGTTGTACCAATATTTAAAGACGCAAGGAAAGAAAAACTTACCTCCTTTGCTTCAAACACAATTGGATGTTCTTGAAGCAAAAAAAAGTGGAAAGAAAGTTATTCCTGCTCCACCAGAAGTCTCGTTTGATGAGATTAGTACGGCATTGGAAAATAATACTGATTTCAGAAAACTTTATAAGCATATCAATGAGGCACGTGGAGGAAAAGGCGCAGAGAACACGACGGTTTATCTCAGAGCGTTGTTGATAGATCAATTCGGTTGGATTCCAAAGCGAGCAAATTCTATGGAAACCATGGGATTTGTACGATTGGTATATCCAGACTTGAAAAAGGCAAAATGTCCAGAGGCTCTTTTGCAAAAGGGATGTAAAGATGAAGATTGGCAAGACTTTTTGAAGATTTGCATCGACTATGTTGTTCGTGGTGGCAGACATTACATGATGGCAGGAGACGTCAAGCCTTATTTGACACAGAATATCTATATGTCAGAAATCTACCCAAAAGATTCAGACAAGCGCATAAATGGTAAGCCTGTCAGTAAATGGCCTGTAGTGAAACAGAGATTGGATGGAACTGTACAAGATGATCAGAATAGACTGGTGCTTCTTCTTTGTGCAGTTTTAGGTTATAATGATGCAGAGCAGATAGATGATGGTAAGGTTGCCATTATCAATAACATCTTGGATAAAGCTTGGGGATTTCTGACATCAAACATACTTGACCCAGTAAATACCGAGGACAGAGGATATATGTTGGATTTGATAGGAAAAAAGGTAAAATTGCAATTGATGGAAAAGGGTTACCTTTGTCCTGTTGACAATGTCGTTGTGGATGTAACTTTCAAAGGATATAGTCCACGTATTAATGGATATATAGGAAAGGAAAACTTTGATAGATTCAAGGTGGCAACGACCTTTAATTACCCATATTTCCCTTTCAAGTCGACAGAGTTGGATGACAAGAAAATTGCTGCATGGATTGATGAAAATTTATCTTCTCAGAAAGAGCATGGTATCTATACAGGTTTGCATGAGAGAGTTTATGCCCAGAAACCAATCTTTATTTCTGCGGAGCATTCAGCACAGCAATCTCGTGAAGATTTGGATAAGTATGAAAAAAAGTTCAATGAGGGACATCTTAATGTGTTGTCATGCTCTACAACAATGGAAATGGGTGTGGATATTGGTGGCATCAGTGAGGTGGTTATGAACAATGTGCCGCCAAAATCCGCTAATTATCTGCAACGTGCAGGTCGTGCAGGTCGTAGAAATGAGTCAAAAGCTTTGGCTCTGACTTTTTGTGCCCCTAACCCTATAGGTGCAAATACATGGAAGCATCCTGATTATCCAATTACGCATTTGACCGAGACACCTTTGTTGAAGTTGGAAAGCCGCCAGTTAATCCAACGTCATGTAAATGCTATGGTATTTGCTGATTTCGTGTCATTGCAGGGTGGAATACGAGTTACGGCCAAGTTGGAAGATTTCTTTGTAACAATAGATGGACTATGCTATTATGACAAGTTCTTGAATCACATAGATGGCATAATTGGTGGTAATAGAAATGAACTTGAGACATCATACAAGGCCTTGGCGAAGGGGACTGCGTTGGACAACATTCCGTTGAGTGATGCAGTTTTCTCTACGAAAAAAGATATTATAGCAATTCGTGGGCTATACCAAGCACGCATAGACAGTTTGGACAAAACAATAATATTATTAGAGGGAGTAGATGGAAATGGGGCAGCATTAAGATCTGTACAGCGTCAAAAGGACAATTTTCTTTCAACATCTCTCCTAACTTATATGGCAGAATATTCGTTCTTGCCAAGTGCTGGCATACCTACAGGTTTGGTGCAATGTGTATTGGGTAGAAACTATGAGGAAAATTCTCCAACTATGCATTTAAGCCAAGCCATTTCTGCCTACGCTCCTGGCAAGCAAGTTGTGAAGAATGAATGGATATATCAGCCAGCTGGAATTTTAATGAAGACGAAGTATGATGATAATACGACAAGATATGTACTGCAAAATTGTACGCATTGTGGTTATACCGTTATTCGACAAGGTAATGTCCTGAACGATTGCCCTAAGTGTGGCAAGGAAAATTCAATGCATGGAATTAAGGACATGAGTATTTCTACAGAGCAACGTTTTACAGAAGTGGTTGAGCCTGTAGCATTCAGCGTGGCATTTGGCTCAAAGCCAACTCGAAAAATGAATGCACAAGGAGAGATGAACTTTGTCCAGCCTGTACTGTTGAAAATGGATCCGTGGCAAGAAAAAACCTCTGCTGCCAAAATGGTTGTGCGTTGCTCTACAAACGAGTCCGAAATATTGTTTTTTAATAGAGGAAGAAGCACCTATGGATTTGCTTTTTGTCCTTATTGCGGAAGAATGGAGTATGAGCAGCATCTTGATTACTCAGAGAAGGTTCTTTTAGGTCATAAGCATTTATCTACTGGTATTCCATGTCCTGGAGGTGAGGCAAATGGCAGAAATATTAGAAGATATGTTCTGCTCGTTGGTCGTTATCAGACAGATTTCGTAGAAGTTAAATTCTATGATGCAGCAAATGTCTTGGTAAGAGATAGTGAAACATTATATTCTTTGGGTGTCGTATTGAGTAGAAAACTAACAGAATTGTTGGGCGTAAATGATGGAGAGATTGACTTTGGTTATAATGAGGCAAGTCATTCTATCTTCATCTATGATACGGCTCTCGGTGGAGCTGGCTATTCTCCACTTTTCCGTGAGTATAAAGACAAGGTTTTGGAAAAAGCTTATGAGGCGGTGAAGTGTGATTGTGAGCGTTCCTGCACCAAGTGCTTGATTGACCGTAGATCTCAGTGGTATATCAATTACTTGAATCGTCAAAAGGCTTTAGAGTGGCTGGAAATGGAGCGCAATTCAAGAGTTGCCCCTGAGTCAATAGTATCTGACATTCCTGATGCTTCTGCAGTAACAACTGATTTTGCGACGGAATTCTACCAACTTACTCGCAATAACAACGTGAAGTCATTGAAAGTTTTTGTGAATAATGAGTATGATAGTTGGCAACTTGATGATTTTCCTTATGGAAAATTATTGACTGAACTTTCTCTGTCTGGTGTTGATGTGGCTTATGTTTTGGACAAGAATATACAGTTATCGTCATGTTCCGCTTCGTCAAAAGCTATTTTAATGGCAGCACTGTTTAAGAACAGGTTCGAATACGTAAAGGCAAGATTAAGAGATTCTTTGAAACCGCTACTTGCTGTGACATTTAGTGATGGAACAAGTAAGATGTATTTGGGAGAAAATGTTGACATCTCTTTGTCTGCAAAATGGGGAAATGGGGATGTGTTCTCTTCTTTAAGTAACATTCAGATGGAATATGTACCTATTAATTCATCTGATGTCTTGTCAGAGATTAGTGAAGATGATGGCTTCATTATGTTTGACGCTCGTATTTTGGAAGATTGCAGTGTCAACGGTTTGTGTGCAAAATTAATGAAATACAAATCAGAGAAGTGGGATAGGATTATTCAAGGCATAAGTGGTAAGAATGTTTCTGTGACCTATTCAGATCGTTACTTGGTTACTCCATTGGGTTGCATACTTTTGGCGCATTTCATTGCGAATGTTCAGCAAAAACTAAATGTTAATATAGTTTCGTTGAGTATTTATGCAAAGAAACCTAACGGTGATGCCTATGGTAATCATGGGATTGGGTTGGAAAAAGAATACGGAAACAATGCTGCCAGAAACAGTTTCTTGGAAGATGCAATCAGAGAGATGACAGGTATAACTCCTCAGATTGTGGATCACGGCTATATAGAGCATGAGCGTTGTATGTCCATAAAATCAGCAGATGTCGAACTCTGCATTCGTCCTGACGCTGGTATAGCCCATGGATGGAGTTTATTTGGTAGAAGCAACTCTGACTGTACGGACGATGACTTTAGGTTCGATTGGGATATGGATCTTCCATTGTATAATAAAAAGCAATATTATTCGGGAATATTATATACAATTTCGTATAATAAGCTGTAAATAACTATCATATATAATAAGCAAATACAAAATACTTAATCTCTTCATAAAAGGCTCCTTTTGTATTTTTAATCTACAGGAGTTAACTTGTATGGAGCTTGTTAAAATAGAAATATTATATACATGAACATCAATATACAAAACCTCCTTTCTCAAGGTGAGCGTGTAACACTTGAATGCAAGAGAGCGAAGCATAGCGTTCCCAATTCTCTTTGGGACACTTATTCTGCTTTTGCCAACACCTATGGTGGAACTATTCTACTTGGTGTGTATGAGAACATGACTGAGAATAACCCTGCTAAACGATTTGAAATCATTGGAGTGGAAGACGCAGACAAGATACGTAAGGATTTGTGGAATACGGTAAACAGTAAGGAAAAAGTGAACATCAATTTGCTGCGTGATGAAGACATACAGACTGTTGATGTTGACGGTAAGAATATCATCGTAATCAATGTTCCTAGGGCTACATACACAGAACGTCCTGTTTACATAAACAACAATCTAGCAAAGGGTACATTCAAGCGCAATCATGAGGGAGACTATCATTGTAAAGAACAGGAACTGAAAATGATGCTTCGTGATGCCAATGAAGCAGGCAACGATGGAATGATTCTGGAATATTACACAATGGACGATATTGACGTTCCTACATTGGAGCGTTACCGCAAGATGTTCCAGACACTTCATCCAGAACATCAATGGAACTCTTCTGACGACAAGGAATTCTTGATGAACTTTGGAGGATATGCCAAGGACAGAAGGACAGGAGAAGAAGGATTGACCATGGCTGGACTCCTAATGTTTGGTAAGGGACTGCCAGTGCGCGAACGCTTTGACAACTTACGCATGGACTATATCGACAAATCGAACCTTATAGGTGACCAACGTTATAGTGACCGACTAACATACGATGGAACTTGGGAGAACAACCTGTTCAACTTTATCCGTATGGTTATTCCAAAGCTGACACGTGATTTACCACGACCTTTCAGCATGGATGGTGTGATACGTACAGATGATACTTTGCAGGCTAAAGCCATTCGTGAGGCTGTCACCAACATGATTATCCATTCCGATTTAATGCTTAACGGAGTATTGAAAGTCGAGAAGTATGATAATCGCTTTGTGTTGACAAATCCAGGACTACTAAAACTCCCAATAGAGCAAATTTACAGAGGTGGAGAGTCAAAGGCTCGCAACCAGCGTATGCAGAATATGTTTCGCATGATAGGCTATGGCGAAAACCTCGGTTCTGGATTTCCGCTTATCCTGAATGCATGGAACGAGAAGCATTGGCTGAAGCCAGAGTTGCTAGAGCAGTCTGAGCTGATGCAAGTAAAATTGACTCTGCATATTCAAAATGAGCCGATAAATGAGCCGATAAATGAGCCGATAAATGTATCCTTAACTGAACGTCAAAAAGCCATTCTTTCTTTGCTTAAGCAAAATCCATCATATAGTAGAGACGAACTGGCAAAAAAGACTGGGCTGTCATTGGCAACCATTAAGCGTGAAATAACACTCCTTCGTAAAAATGGATATATAGATAGAGATGGTAGCAACAAGAATGGCCAATGGCTAATTTTAAGAAAATTCTAAGAATAAGGGGCTGTGTCAAAACTTAATTACGACACAGCCCCTTTTGCTTATTGTTTGTTATCTGTTTCCTTATCGGAATCATTTGACCTCCTCAAATGTTAAGTTCACTGATAGTCAGTACATTATAAATGCGTGTGCCAAATATGGCACTTGCAAACGATAAGCAAATATAGAAATTTACAAGTATCACATTACATAATATTGAACTTGCTAATTTGCGCCCCTATTGTTTTATCACTAAAGACTATGACAAATTTGCATTTACAACTGACTATTTGTCAGTATGGAGTGAACAATACGCTTTGGTTCATTATTTGCATTCATGCAATTAAAAACTTAAATTAAAAATTATGTCTGTAGTAAAATCATATTCATTTCCAGAAGGAGATATAAGAGGAGACATGTTTTACATAAAACATAACTCCAACAATTTTACAGTTATTGATTGTTATCTAAAAGATGGTGACGGTAAAAATGCTCGTAAAGACGAAATAATCAGCGAAATTATAAGCGAATCAGCAGGAAGGGTATGTCGATTTATTTCAACACACCCCGACAATGACCATATAGCGGGTATAGAAGACCTAGACGACAACTGGGAAATTACAAATTTTTATACAGTGGGCAATAACCGTCCTACAGACGACAATGATGAAAGTTTGACACGCTATCATTGGCTATTGGCTAATAAAAACTATGCCATAAAACGGGGTATCAAACGTGCATGGCTCAATGATTCAAATAACGACAATGGAAGTTCTGGTATAAATTTCCTATGGCCGAATTTAAATAACGAGAAGTTTAAACAAGCTCTTGAACTCGTTTCTGAAGGCAAGAAGGTCAATAATATTTGCCCAATTTTCACATATAGAATTCAAGATGGAGCTACCTATATGTGGATGGGAGATTTGGAAACAGAAATGCAACAGGTTTACTATGATGAGTACAAAAGCAATATTCCTAAAGTTGATATTTTGTTTCAGCCTCATCATGGTCGCAAATCTGGATCCGTCCCTGACGATTTGTTAGAGGCTCTGAATCCCAAATTGATAATTATAGGAAATGCCCCTTCAGAACATATAGATTATGGTGATTCAAGACAAACAATAACTCAAAATACGTCAGGCGATATTCGTTTTGAAAATGACGGCAATGAGGTTCATATTTATACAAAAAACGAAATCGGCAATAAACCTACATGTTTGAAGAACAAGCAAGGAAAATGTAATATTACAAAGCTTATTAACGGACATTACACTGTTGATTGGTATTATGCGGGTACACTGACTATTTAAAATATAGAATCATTATGGATATAAAATATTATGATTTACTTTCTACAGCTATAATAGGTGTAATTATTGTTGCTGTTATAAACTATCTTTTCTTTGACAATATGGAGATTGATGGTGTCGTATATCTTGCATTTGGATATCTTGCTGGATATTTTGTGAATGCAATTGGAAGTCTTTTTGAGAGTCTATATTATAAAACTATAAATGGAATGCCCTCAGACAAACTACTCACCTTAGCGAATGGTCAGGGATGGACAGGTTATAAACGTGTTAAATTCTATGAAGCAAAAAAAGTAATAGAGACATTAAAACGTGAGTTGAATGATACAAATGCATCAACAAAGAAAATGTTTGGCTGCGCAATGAGAAAGGTGAATAGATGTGAGGATAGTAGGGTACCTGCATTTAATGCTCAATATGCATGGTCACGCACAATACTTACAACCATATTGATTATTGATTTTATATGTGCTTTTCGCTTCTACAATGAATGGCTGTTTTGGTTGGTTGCCATAACACTTTTAATTATCTCATGGAACAGGTTTAAAGAACGAGGATATTATTATGCGCGAGAAGTTTTGAATGAATATTTAAAAAGAACTCCCCAGATAGAGGAATAAACAACAAATAATATGAGGAAACGCAAATAGTGCGATAGATAATAAAGTTAAGAATAGTCAGTAGCTATAAGGAAAAGCTATTGGCTATTTTTTACAGTTTATTCAAGGTGTGGTAAATAAATATTTGCCTAATACGCAAATATTTATTTGTGTTTTATATTGAAATCAAATAAATTTTGTAACTTTGCAGTCAAATATAATATTAACGGACAATGGCTTCACTGGAAAAGAAAAGCATCAACTGCATTAAATTGGTTTTGACGGAACAAGGACGCACAAACAAATGGTTGGCATTACAGCTTCACAAGGATCAGGCAACAGTGTCAAAATGGTGTACGAATGCTGCGCAACCTGGACTTGAAACACTTGTGAAAATTGCCGAGACATTAGGTGTGGATGCACGAGATTTGATAGTGTCAACCTTAAGAACCCCATAACAAATAACAATAGGAAATCATGCCAACATCTATCAATTTATCAAAAATTACTAAAGTCGACCTCAGGGACTGCTGGCAAAATGAGGCAACAGACTTTACTCCATGGCTTGCAACGGAAGAGAATATATCCCTACTTGCAGATGCACTTGGAATGAATGAACTTGAAGTTAAAGCACAGGAAGAACATGTAGGTCCTTTCCGTGCTGACATTCTTTGCGTGGATTCTGGTACAGATAAGTTGGTATTGATAGAAAACCAATTGGAAAAAACAGACCATAATCATTTGGGGCAGATACTTACATATGCTGCTGGACTTGATGCGGTTACTATTATTTGGATAGCAGAACGCTTTACGGAGGAACATAGAGCTGCCATTGACTGGTTAAACCGTATTACGGACAAAGAATTCAATTTCTTTGGCGTAGAAATTGGCTTAATAAAGATTGGTAGTAGCCCCGCAGCTCCTATATTCAATGTTATCGCCAAACCAAATGGGTGGTCAAAAGATGTCCGCACATCATCAAATCAGACTTCTAATGAAAAGCGTACAGAAGCAGAACTATCAAGATATGAATTTTGGTCTGCCTTTTGTGAATATATGCTTAATAACCCTTCCAAGAAATTCCGTGCACAGTCACCTTCTTATAATCATTGGATGAATATAGCTATTGGACGTTCAAATTTCCAGATCTGCCTTCTTCTTAATTCAAGAGAACAGAAGATAACCGTTCAGTTATATCTTGGAGATGATATGGACAAGAAATACTTTGATGCGTTACTTACATACAAAGATGAAGCAGAAGCTGCTATCGGAGAAACTTTAGATTGGCGACGGCTTGATGGCAAGAAAACTTCAACCGTAGATTTATACAAGAAGTGTGATTTTACAAAGAAATCATCACAAACAGAATTGTTTGAGTGGCTGAAAGAATATACGGAACGTTTTGTTACGTTCTTTAAGCCCATAATAAAGAAGTTGTGATAGAAGCATTTTTATCATCGAACTTCCTATAATATAAGATTATGTGAAGATTAAACTGTCAAGAACTATGAGCAAGAAAGATTTGACCGAAGAAGATATAAAGTTGCGTTTCATAACACCTGCTATAAATAAAGCTGGATGGAAAAACGAATATATCAAAATGGAACACTCCTTTACTGATGGCAGAGTGATATTCCAAGGCAATGTACATGCACGTCAGACAGGCAAGAGGGCTGATTATCTTTTGCTACATGCAGCCAATAAACCTATTGCTATTGTTGAAGCTAAGGACAATAATAAGCCTCTTGGAGGAGGTATGCAACAAGCGATGGAATATGCTCAGATTCTTGACATTCCTTTTGCATATAGTTCTAATGGAGACGGCTTTTTGGAACATGATTTCTTGACAGGAAAAGAAACGGTACTTTCGTTGGAACAATTCCCTTCACATGATGCTTTGTATCAGCGGATTGTTGCAGCTAAGCAATTGAGTGATGATGCTTTGAAGATAGTAGAACAGCCGTTCTATTCAGACCCTTATACATACGAGCCGCGTTATTACCAGCGTATTGCGGTTGAACGAACAGTTGAGGCTATTGCTAAAGGAAAAGATAGAGTACTGATAGTAATGGCTACAGGTACAGGAAAGACCATCACGGCCTTTCAAATCATTCATCGTCTAAAAGCATCTGGCACAAAGAAAAAGATACTATATCTTGCCGACCGTAACATTCTGATAGACCAGACAATGGTACAGGATTTCAAGCCTTTCAAAAAGGTAATGACCAAAGTGCAAGGGGCTACAATAGATTCTGCATACGAAGTGTATATGGCTTTATACCATCAGTTGGTGTCCAACGAAGAGGGTGTGGAGAATCCGTTCACGCAAGTACAGCCAACATTTTTTGATCTTATCATCGTGGACGAGTGCCATCGTGGTAGTGCGAAGGATGATAGTGCCTGGCGTAAGGTGCTGGAGTATTTCAACTCAGCAACCCAAATAGGTATGACTGCTACGCCAAAGGCTGAGACAGGAGCAAATAATCTTGATTATTTTGGTGAGCCAATATTTACCTATTCTCTTCTACAAGGAATACAAGACGGTTTCCTTGCTCCTTACCGAGTAACCAACAGTTATATCAGCATAGACCTCCAAGGTTTCAAGCCTGATGATGATGAAAAAGATCTATTGGGTAGAGACATTGCTCAAAGGTTGTATGAACGTAAAGATATTGGCAGAGATATAGCCTTCACCAAACGAAGAGAGATTGTCGCCAAACGTATCACAAAGATGCTGAAGCAAATTGGCAGAATGACGAAAACCATTGTGTTCTGTTCTGATATAGAGGAAGCAGAAGCGATGAGAAGCCTGCTTGTAAATCTGAATGCTGACTTATGCAAAAAGGATTCCCGATACATCATGCGTATAACGGGTGATGATAGTATTGGAAAGAAACAGCTTGACAATTTCATTGATGTTGACCAACCTTACCCGACAGTAGTCACTACATCTGAATTGCTTGCTACAGGAGTGGATTGCAAGACATGTGGCCTTATTGTAATTGATAAGGAAATTGGTTCTATGACGGAATTCAAGCAAATCATAGGACGTGGAACCCGTCTGAGAACAGATAAGGGGAAATGGCATTTGGAGATATTGGATTTCCGTAATGCCACAGCTAAGTTCAAAGACCCGAAATTTGATGGTGCCCCAGAACCACCACAAGGGAAAGGGGTAAGACCTTATACCGCCCCTGAAGATCCTCCCTCTCATGTGTCTGAGCCCCATGTTAAATATCTCGTAGAGGGTGAGAAAATAGCCATAACTACGGAAATTGTCAGCATTCTTGGCGAAGATGGAAAAACTATGCGTACGGAAAGCGTTACAGACTTCACTCGCAAACAGATTAGAAAGCGTTATGCCACGCTAAGCGATTTCGTCAAGAACTGGACAGAAGCAGAACGAAAGAAAGCCATCGTCGATGAACTGAAAGACTATAGTGTTCTTGTGGATGCTGTCAGAGAAAAAAATTCAGCTCTGGCAAATGCAGACATCTTTGATATTATTTGCCATGTGGCGTTTGACCAACCTCCTGTAACAAGAAAAGAAAGGGCAAACAATGTCAAAAAACGCAATTATTTTGCGAAATATGAAGGCAAGGCACGTGAAGTCTTAGAGGCTCTTCTCGACAAGTATGCAGATTATGGCATCTTGAATCTTGAAGATTCTGATATTCTAGATACAGCCCCATTCAACAAGATAGGAAAGCCACAGAAGATAGTGAAACTATTTGGTGGACTGGATAAATTTGAAATGGCACTAAAAGAACTTGAAAAAGAAATATATAAAACAGCATAAAGAAAATGGCAGTAAACAATATAGTCAAACGTCTGCAAAACATCATGCGGCAAGATGCTGGTATCAATGGTGACGCACAGCGTATAGAACAGATGACTTGGATGTTCTTTTTAAAGGTGTATGATACCCAAGAGGAAACATGGGAATACAAGGCTAGTAAGGAACACAAATCTTTTGAATCCATTATCCCTGAAGCTTTACGCTGGAGGAAATGGGCTGTTGATGAGAAAGACGGCAATGCACTGACAGGTGATGCTTTGCTAACATTCATAAACGATCTGCTGTTCCCGACATTGAAAGGTCTTGTGGTTACTCGTGAAACTCCACGAAGCAAAGCAATCGTGAAAGAGGTGTTTGAGGATTTGAACCAATATATGAAAAATGGTATTCTGCTACGTCAAGTCATCAATGTCATTAACGAGATTGAATTTGACGATGCGGAAGACCGCCATATGTTTGGTGATATCTATGAAGGAATACTCAAAGACCTCCAGTCTGCAGGTAATGCCGGTGAATTCTATACGCCACGTGCTTTAACTGATTTCATTATACAGCAATTAAATCCTGTACTTAGCGAAACGGTTGGTGATTTCACTTCAGGTACAGGCGGTTTCCTTACGTCTGCACTCAACTATCTGCAAAAACAGGTCAAAACTACAGACGATGGACGATTGTACCAACATTCGGTTGTAGGTCAGGAGTGGAAGCCTCTTCCTTATCTTCTTTCTATAACCAATTTACTTTTGCATGATGTAGAGGCTCCGAACATCAGACATTGTGATTCTCTTGGAACCAAAATGTCTGACTTTAAGGATTCTGATAAAGTTGATGTGATAGCTATGAATCCACCATACGGTGGAAGTACAGACGCAGCAGCTAAGAGCAACTTTCCAATGGAGTTCCGTTCGAGCGAAACTGCCGACCTTTTCATGGTGCTAATCATGTATAGACTAAAAACTAATGGTCGTGCTGCCGTTATTGTACCTGACGGCTTCCTATTTGGTGTAGACGGAGCAAAACTTGCTATCAAGCAAAAGATGCTCCGTGAGTTCAACCTCCATACCATCATTCGCTTACCAGGAAGTATTTTCTCACCATATACATCTATAGCTACCAATATATTATTCTTCAACAACGAAAGGGCAGAAGGTGCAGAAGAAGGACTCGCAACGGACAAGACTTGGTTTTATCGTCTTGACATGCCGGAAGGATATAAGCATTTTTCCAAGACAAAATCCATGAAATTGGAACATTGTCAGCCTATATGTGACTGGTGGAATGATCGTAAAGAGATAATTTCAGAAGAAGCAGGAGATAAATCACGCTGTTTTACAGCACGGCAGCTGTTGGACCTTGAGTGCAACTTCGACCAATGTAAATTTCCAAAGGACGAAGAAGAGATACTGCCACCTGCAGAACTTCTTGCCGACTATTTCAAGAAGCGTAAGGCTCTCGATCATGAGATAGACAAAACTTTGGCTGAAATACAGAGGATATTGGGAATCGAAATCAAAATTGAGGATTAAAGATTATTTCGTGCAGTTAAATCACTAATAGAGTTCAACTTACAATTTGCTCACCTTAATAATGAGGCGAGCAAAAAGGAATAAATCTTACAGAGGAATATGGAAAAGTCAAAACAGTGTCAGCAAGAAAAAACTTTTGTTTCTGATTTGAAGGCAATTGCAAGCGAAGCACGTAAGCAAGCCTATCGTGCAGCCGACCACCTGTTGGTTGTACGCAACTGGCTTATAGGCTGGCGCATCGTTGAACAGGAACAATCGGGAAAAGAGCGTGCTGAATATGGTAAGCGAGTATTGGAATTGGCATCTCGTACACTTACTGAGGAATATGGTAAAGGTTTCGGATTGACAAGTATAAAAAATATGCGTTCTTTCTACTTGACGTTTAGCAATTTACAAATTGGTCAGGCAATGCTTGACCAATTCAAAATTGCTGGTAATTCAATTCGTCAAGCATCGCTTGACGAATCTCCTATACCGTTTTACCCTAATTTGTCATGGCTTCATTACGAGCGTTTAATGCGTGTGAAGGATGAGAATGCACGTCTGTGGTACTTGAAAGAAACAGCTCATGAACAATGGGACTATCGCACCTTGCAACGCAATATATCTTCACAATATTATTACCGTTTGTTACAAACTCCCGATCAACTGCGTCATGAGGTAAGCGATGAGATGCGTTCTTTGACCGCTAATTTTGAGCAAGACAAACATTCATATCTAAAGAACCCTGTTATTGCAGAGTTTTTAGGATTACCCCAGAACCCTGTTTACAGCGAGTCAAAATTGGAAACTGCCATCATAGACCATTTACAGACCTTCATCATGGAGTTAGGCAAAGGCTATGCGTTTGTGGCACGCCAACAGCACATCAAGACCGACATGGGTGATTTCTATATTGACCTTGTCTTTTACAATATCATCTTGAAATCCTATCTGATTATCGACATTAAGACAACGCAGATAACTCATCAGGATGTTGGTCAGATGGATATGTATATAAGAATGTACGATGAGTTGAAAAAAGAAGAAGGAAACAATCCAACTATCGGTTTGTTGTTGTGTTCTGACACCAGCAAAGACCTTGCACGTTATTCCATTCTGAAAGACAGTAAGCAACTTTATGCAGCCAAGTATCTTACATATTTGCCTACAGAAGAGGAATTGAGTCGTGAGATTAAAGAACAAAAAGAGTTTTTTGAGCTACAGGAGGGAAAGAAGAATGAGAACAACAATTAAGAATATTAGATTTATTATATTGGGTATTTTACTATGTACAAGTTACCAAAGTAATGCCCAAACTGTAGGCTACACTTATAAAGCACTTGCAGCTGAAGGTTGCAATATGAAGTACAGCGTTGCAAAACAGGATACGATGTACTCCATCGTTGCCACCGTACGCTCAGACAGAATGAGTTTTCTCAGTGAGCCAACAATGAAAATAAAAACATTCTCTGGCAAATACCTTGAATTGAAAGGGACAGTTATTGGAAATGGAAGAGAATCAGCTGGAATCATAAGTGGCAACGTTGTAATTCCTGTTACAGAATTAAGTTCTACCGCCCAGTTTCGAATTACTCCACAGCAATTTGAAATTTTGAATGAGGGTGTGGCAAAGATACGTTTGTCCATGACACCAATGAATCATGAGCGCACTTTTAAAAAAGACAAGATAGGGAAGAAACTTTATCAGTTCTACCAAAAAGAGAAACAAAAGGATGAGGACTTCTAAATCACTTGGAACAAAATGAATGGTAAGCAATTAAAGAACAGCATACTACAATGGGCGATACAGGGCAAACTTGTACCGCAAGACCCTAATGACGAACCAGCAAGCGTATTGCTTGAGAAGATTCGTCAAGAGAAAGAACGTTTGATTAAAGAAAAGAAAATCAAACGTGATAAAAACGCATCTATCATTTACCGTGGTGAGGACAATTCCTATTATGAGAAGATACTCGCTACTGGTGAGGTGAAATGTATTGATGATGAG
>ENA-ORRE01000926-ORRE01000926.1-human-gut-metagenome-genome-assembly--contig:-NODE-926-length-21142-cov-8.911462_pt1 | contig 21142 bp, 19 predicted proteins | sample MGYA00242171_ERZ509126 | MGnify/ENA primary metagenome ERZ509126 (study PRJEB26280, sample SAMEA2338648) | human gut metagenome | biome: human gut; feature: human-associated habitat; material: faeces... | reverse complement strand
AGGCAAGGGACTTTGACTCCCTCATCCGCTGGTTCGAGTCCAGCCATCCCTGCCAGCTCTTTTCGGACGACACCGTCCTTACGATAACTGCATACGCTTCGTTAGCTCAGTAGGTAGAGCACCTGCCTTTTAAGCAGGGTGTCCGGGGTTCGAATCCCCGACGAGGCACCAAAAGAGGAAGATACCTTTTGGTATCTTCCTCTTTTGCTGTCTTGCCTCCGGAGAGTCGAAGCTTATACCCCCTTGCGGGGTAAATCCCCGACGAGGCACCAGAAACAAAGCCACCCCTAAGGGGTGGCTTTGTTTCTGGTGCAGCACTTTTGCTTCGCAAAAGTGGTCGCCTGCGGGCGAGTGACTGAACGCGAGCGGGGGAACCCGCTAAGGTTCCCCCCTCACACTCCCCCTTCCTTGCGATAGGCAGGGGTGAGGGAACAAAACCTGTGGGCAGTCACAAAAGAGGAAGACACCTTTTGGTATCTTCCTCTTTTGCTGTCTTGCCTCCGGGGAGTCGAAGTTTATACCCCCTTCCCGCAGAAAGCGCCGCGGGGCTATTTTCTCTCCGCCGCCAGCTTCAGCAGGGTCTCTTTATCGTTAGGCGTTCCGTCCAGCACGGCGTTCAGCAGATACTGCAGCGCATCACCGACCTCTCGCCCCCGCAGCCCCAGCGCCATCAGGTCGCCGCCCTTCACCGTCAGGTCCTTCAGTGAAAAGCACTGCCGCTTCGCCAGCAGCGTGTTCAGAAGATCCTCCGCCTGCTGTATATCCGCCAGACGGCAGCGATCCTCCGGGCTTTGGGCGGCGTTGTCGGCCCGCTTCACCTCCAGCAGCTGCCGAAACGTCTCCTCTCCCAGCTGCGACACGGCGCGGGCAATAGCCTTCTCCGTCCGGGCAATATCCCGGTCGTGCCAGCGCACCAGTGTCACGATGCGTTCGGCCGTGCGGTTGTCCATCCGCAGGCGGCGGCAGATATCCGCCGCCAGGTCCGCCGAGATGGCCGGGTGACCATAAAAATGCCCCACGCCCTGCTCGTCCCGGGTAAAGCACGCCGGCTTGCCGATATCATGGAGCAGCATAGTCCAGCGCAGGACCACCTCCGCCGGGACGGCGGCCACTGCGTGGGCGCTGTGCCCCCACACGTCGTAGATATGATGGCGATTGTGCTGCTCGAAGCCCACGCAGGGCGCGATCTCCGGCAGGAAGATCGCCAGCACGTCCGGCCAGTTCAACAGCACCGGCAGCACGTGACTGCCGCACAGCAGTTTATCCATCTCTGTCAGGATACGCTCCGGCGCGATACAGCGCAGCAGCGGCGCCTTCACCCGCAGCGCTGCATCAGTCCGCGGCTCGACCGAAAATCCCAGTACGGCGGCAAAGCGCAGCGTCCGCAGGATACGCAGCGCATCCTCCTCAAAGCGTCGTTCCGGCTCTCCCACACACCGCAGGATACCCGCCTCCAGATCCTCCCGCCCGCCATACAGATCGGTGATATGCCCGCGCAGGTCCATCGCCATGGCGTTCACCGTCAGGTCACGGCGGCAGAGATCCTCCTCCAGCCTGTCGGAGAAAAACACCTGATCCGGCCGGCGATGGTCCGTATAGGTCCCATCCGCCCGGAAGGTGGTCACCTCAATGTGCATCTCCCCCGCCCGGACCGTGACCGTCCCGTGCTTCAGCCCGGTGGGGATGGCATAGCCGTCAAACAGTGCAAGCACCTGCTCCGGCCGCGCGGCGGTGGTCACGTCCCAATCTCCCGGTGTGCGGCCCAGCAGCGTGTCCCGCACGCAGCCGCCCACGGCATAGGCGGCGAAGCCCGCATCCTCCAGCCGTTCCAACACATATCGCACCGCCTGCGGCAGCATGGCTTCGCCTCCCCTCACGTTTTTTCATCCTCCGCCGCCAAATACCGGCAAAAAAGCCGGTTGCATGGGCGGAGTCGTTGTATTATAATAGTACAGTAATTTTTCTGTTCCTGTCAAGGAGGCAGCAAATATGTTTCATCCTACTGAGGACTTTCACAAGTATATCCACCCCGGCAAGCGCGTACACCTTGCCGGCATCGGCGGCGTCAGTATGTGCGCGCTGGCGGAGGTATTGCAGGGCATGGGCGTGACGGTGCAGGGCTCGGACATGAGCGAGAGCGACACGGTGAAGCACCTGCGCTCTGTGGGGATCCCCGTGGCCATCGGCCACTCGGCGGAGAACCTGAAAAACTGCGACGCGGTCATCCGTACCGCCGCCATTCACGACAGCAATCCCGAGATCGCCGGCGCCGTGGCCCGGGGCATCCCGGTTTATGAGCGCGCCCAGGCCTGGGGCGCCATCATGCAGGGCTACCGCAACGCCCTGTGCGTCTCCGGCACCCACGGGAAAACCACCACCACCTCTATGGCCACCCATATCTTCATGGCGGCCCAGGCAGACCCCACGGTGATGATCGGCGGCACGCTGCCGCTGCTGCACTCCGGCTATCGGGTGGGCAGGGGCGACACCATTATTCTGGAGAGCTGTGAATACTGCAACTCCTTCCTGAACTTCTTTCCCACTGTGGCAGTGATCCTTAACGTCCACGCCGATCATCTGGACTTCTTCAAGGACCTGGCCGATATCGAGCACTCCTTCCACGACTTTGCCGCTCTGGTGCCGGAGCGCGGCTTTATCATCGCCAACACCGATGACGAGGGTGCCCGCGAGGCCGTCAAGGGCCTGACGCATCCGGTGTTCACCTTCAGCGTCAGGGATCGCAGCGCCGACTGCTATGCCGACAACGTCTCCTTCTTTGACGGCTACGGCGACTTCGACGTGGTCATCAACGGCCTGACCTACGCCCATGTGTCCCTGCACGTCCCCGGCGCCCACAATATTTCCAACGCCCTGGCAGCGGCCAGCGCCGCCTATGTTCTCGGCCTTCCCGGCGAGGCGGTAACGGCGGGTCTGGCGTCCTTCACCGGCGCCGGACGGCGCTTCGAGCACAAGGGCACCTTCCGCGGCGCGGAGGTCTATGACGATTACGCCCACCATCCCGACGAGGTGCGGGCGCTGCTGAGTGCCGCGCAGGCGCTGCCCCACAAACGGCTCATCCTGGCCTTCCAGCCCCACACCTACACCCGCACCGCCGCGCTGTTCGACGACTTTGTGGAGGTACTGCGCCTGCCGGACCGCGTAGTGCTGGCGGAGATCTACGCCGCCCGGGAAAAGAACGACATCGGCATCTCCTCCCGGGACCTGGCCGCCCGCATCCCCGGTGCCGTCTACTGCGCCACGCTGGAGCAGACGGCGGACGAGCTGGAAAAGCTGGCCCAGCCCGGCGATATGATCATCACCGTGGGCGCAGGCGACATCTACCGCGCCGGAGAGATGCTGCTGAAGCGAGGTGACGCGCAGTGACCATCTCCCCTATCTTCCACAACGCCCGCCCGGAGGGCGAGCTGCTGCCACAGGAGGCCGCAGCCTTCGACCTGCTGGATAAGCTGGGTATCGAATACGACCGCGTCAGCCATGACGCCGCCTTCAACATGGAGCTGTGCGCCGAGGTCAGCCGCGTACTGGACGTGTCCGTATGCAAGAACCTGTTTCTGTGCAACCGGCAGAAAACTGCGTTCTATCTGCTGTGCATGCCGCCGGACAAGCCCTTCCACACTAAGGACCTCAGCGCGCAGATCGGCTCCTCCCGCCTGAGCTTCGCCCCGGAGGAGAGCCTGTGGGAGCTGCTGCGCTGCCACCCGGGCTCCGCCACCATTTTGGGCCTGGCCAACGATACGGAGCACCGTGTCCGGCTGCTCATCGACCGCGAGGTCTATGACGCGCCCTTTTTCTCCTGCCACCCGTGCATCTGCACCAGTACACTGAAGCTGAAGACCGCCGACGTGCTGGAAAAGCTGCTGCCCCACACCGGCCACACGCCTGTTATCGTTGATTTGTGAGAAATACTGCCTGCCCTTCCCAGCAGGCAGTATTTTTTCATATATATCACAAAAAGCCCTTGCGCTTGGAAACGTTTTCGGTTATACTTACCGTATTCCCACCGTCAGGCGGCACTCCACTTCATGCCGCCGGACGGCAAAAGATAAGGAGGAATACCCGCTGTGGCTGGCGGTGCGGCAGTGTGGAGACCTGTCGTAAGGCACCGAGGGCAATGCCCGTGCGAGGCCGTCTTTTGCGGAGGCAGGACGGTTACAGTCAAAAATGTATGGCAAAGGTCATTCTGAAGGACCTGAAGAAGGTCTACCCCAACACCGAGAAGAAAAAGAAGGTCAAAAAGGGCGAGGAGCCCCAGGAGAAGAAGAGCAATCTTCAGATCACCGACGAGGGCGTTGTGGCTGTCCAGCAGTTCAGTCTGGAGATCGCCGACAAGGAGTTCATCGTGCTGGTGGGCCCCTCCGGCTGCGGCAAGTCCACCACCCTGCGTATGATCGCCGGTTTGGAGGATATCACCTCCGGCGAGCTGTGGATCGGCGACAAGCTGATGAACGACGTGGAGCCCAAAGATCGGGACATCGCCATGGTGTTCCAGAACTACGCCCTGTACCCCCACATGACCGTGTATGAGAACATGGCCTTCTCCCTGAAGCTGAAGAAGGTCCCCAAGGACGAGATCGACAAGAAGGTCCGTCAGGCCGCGGAAATTCTGGACATCACCCAGTACCTCGACCGCAAGCCCAAGGCTCTGTCCGGCGGCCAGCGCCAGCGTGTGGCCATCGGCCGCGCCATCGTCCGCGACCCCGCCGTGTTCCTGATGGACGAGCCCCTGTCCAACCTGGACGCTAAGCTCCGCAACCAGATGCGCGCCGAGATCATCAAGCTGCGCCAGCGGATCAACACCACGTTTATCTACGTCACCCATGACCAGACCGAGGCCATGACCCTGGGCGACCGCATCGTCATCATGAAGGATGGCTTCATCCAGCAGATCGGCACGCCTCAGGAGGTCTTTGACCACCCGGCCAATCTGTTCGTGGCCGGCTTTATCGGCACGCCCCAGATGAACTTCTTTGACGCGAAGCTGGTGAAGAACAGCGACGGCAAATACGCCGTGGCTATCGACGGCATCAACGTGGAACTGGCCGAGGATAAGCAGGCCCGGCTCAGCGCTAAAAATGTACCGGAACAGGACGTGACGCTGGGCGTTCGCCCCGATCACATCATGCTCTGCGCCGACGGCGTCAAGGGTACCGTGGATGTCAGTGAGCTGATGGGCTCCTCTGTGCATCTGCATATCTCTACCCACGGCCATGACGTGGTGGTCATCGTCCCCACCAACGGCAACGCCGCCCACTTCCCCATGGGCAGTGAGGTCAACATGATCTTCGGCGGCAATGTGGCTCATGTGTTCAGCAAGGAGACAGAAAAGAATCTGGAGTGGTAACACCCTCATATAGAAGGACAGCGCCCCGCATGGGGCGCTGTCCTTTCGTTTGTAGGGGTCGGCGTCCTGCCGTGGAGCGCAGCGGAACAAATGCCCTTGGGGTACGACGTCCCTCCCCTGTCATTGCGAGCCAGCGCTCACGCTGGCGTGGGACTTCGTCCCCCGACAAAAAAGAAATCCCTTTCGGGATTTCTTTTTTTGCGCTCTCAAGATTTCTTCTTATTCACGTAGACCATCCCGGTCAGAGACAGCGCCGCACTCACGGCGTACATTCCCACGCCCGCATCTATGGTCTTGGGGGAGCCGGTCTTGCCCTCGTCCTTCGCGGTAGTCGCAGAGTTGTAGTAGTAACGCGGCGTTTCCTCTGCTGTCGGATACTTGTGCTCCGGCAGAAGCGGTGTGCCATTTGAGTTAAATCGATACTTGCCGCCAGCAGCAGTGATTTCATTAAAGAAATCTTCCGTTTTCATGTATTCAAGGGCCTTTTCTGTTCCAGCATCCTGGTACTTAAAGCAAGCCGGGACATTTTCAGTTTCCACGAAATAATTGTTTTTAAAAACAGGTGTATCAGAAGAAACACCGCCTGCAATGCCGCCTAAACGCTTATAAGGTGTAGTGGCAGTATATTGAGATAGATCCATTTCACCAGCGAAATAACAATGTCTGATTTCTGTGCCTGCCCAAACAGTACCTGCAATGCCGCCGAAATCTGTAGTTCCATTGCCAAGAGGAACCATTTTCCCTGTGGAATAACAATTGATAATCTTTGAGTCTTGATACAACTCCCCAACAATTCCTCCGGTATGGGGTGTCCAAGAAGTCATATCGCCTGTATTAGCACAATACTGTACGGTACTGTTTTGAGCAAGACCTACGATACCGCCCATCCAAAATCGGGAGGTGTCCTTCATTACTGAAAAATTCCCCTCGTTTTGGCAGTATTCAATTGTGCTATCTATCGCATATCCGCACAAGGCCACAGTACCGTTAATATATTTGTCTGTATCCGTGAACGACACATCTGAGACGCAGTCAGTAATTTTACTGCCTGCTGCAACGCCCGCTACCGTTCCAAAATAGACATACCCTGAATTGGACACATCCAGCTTGCCTTGAATTGTCAAACCGGAAATTTCAGCGTCATAAACCTCACTGAAAAATCCGAAAGACGGATACTCTGTCTTTCCATAGTTTTCGGAAAAATCTAAATTGGAAATCGTATGCCCGTTTCCATAAAATTTGCCTCTGAAGTAATGCAGCAGAGTTCCATCATCAGCAAATACGCTGCCAATTGGTGCCCACGCAATACCTGTTAAATCCAAATCTGCTTCAAGCGATACAACAGCATCTGTTTCATCGTCATATTCGCCATTGTCCACAGCTTTTGCAAATTGCAAAAGATCATCAACCGTTCTAATGGCTGTCTTTCCCGCCGCAAAAGCAGAAATGGGCACCATCGCCAAACACAGCACCAACGCAAAAAATATACCCACTACGCGCTTCTTCATTGTACACTCCTCCTTTTATTCTCCCATAGCATACAGGCGGCATCATTCCGTGGGTACCCACGGAATGACGGGAGCTCCCGTCGCCGCATATATCAACGCTGTTGGTCATATTATACCTGTATTTCTACCAAATGTAAATCCAAAACTTGTGCGCCTTTGGCGGAAAATAAAATGGGAGAGACGGCTCACAGCAGCTTCTCCAATTCGCTCTCGCCATAGACCTTGATGCCGTTTTCCTTCAGCAGCGCCGCCGTGACGCCGTCGCCGTCCGTCAGCGTTCCGGTGAACGTTCCGTCATAGATGCGCCCGCAGCCGCAGGAGGGGCTTCGCTCCTTCAGCACGGCGGCGGTACAGCCGTACAGCCGCGCCAGGCGCAGCGTCTCCTCCGCGCCCCGGCGGTACTCCGCCGTCACGTCTCGGCCATCGTTCATCACCACCCGGTCCCCCCGGCGCTCGGAGGGGTTTCGGGGCGTAGGCAGCCCGCCCAGCTGCTCCGGGCACACCGGCACCGCCAGTCCACGCCGGGCCAGCTCCTGCGCCAGCGGGTTGGGCTTGCTCTGCCCGTCGTAGCGACAGGCACAGCCCAGCAGGCACGCGCTCACCAGGATCATACCGCCAGCTCCTTTCCGTTCAGAGCGGCATACACCAGCGTATCGCCCGCGTATTGCAGCTTCATGGAGAAAAACGGCGTGTCCGGCTCGTGGATCAGCGCCAGAAACAGCTTGTCCCCCTCCCATTGGGGCAGCGCCGCCAGCGCGTCCTTGTGCAGCCATTCCAGCACACCTTCATCGCATTCCCGCAGCGTTCCCGTCCAGCCGGTGGCGGTAAACAGGTGCATATATTCCCCCTCCCAGATATCCGACACAAAGGTGATGACGCCCCGGTACCGATAGTCGGTCAGGGTCAGGCCCGTCTCCTCCAGCGTCTCGCGGCAAACGCACTCCTCCGGGCTCTCGCCCTCCTCGCACTTGCCGCCCACGCCGATCCACTTGTCGTGGTTCAGGTCGTTCTGCTTTTTCACCCGATGCAGCATCAGGTATTCGCCCCGTTCGTTTTCGATATAGCACAGCGTGGTGTTTTTCATCTTTGCACCTCCGATTTACAAATCACTGCCAATAGTATATACTATTCGTATCGTCAACACAACTGTTACCTGTCAGGAGAGTATATAGTATGACAACTATAAAACCAGGCCGCTACCGCCACTTTAAGGGTAATGAATATGAGGTCATCGGCACCGCCCGCCACTCTGAAACACTGGAGGAACTGGTGGTCTACCGTGCCCTGTATGATAATGGCGGTCTGTGGGTGCGCCCCGCCGCCATGTGGTCCGAGATCGTGGACCGCGACGGTTACCGCGGCCCGCGTTTCATCCCGGAGGACGGCCAATGATCGACTATACTGTGATACGCTCCCGCCGCCGCACCCTGGCGCTGGAGGTCACCCGGCAGGGCACCGCCCTGGTCCGCGCCCCCCTGCGGGCCTCCGATGCGGACATCGCCCGCTTTGTGGACAGTCACCGCGGCTGGCTGGAAAAACATCTGGCAGCACGGCAGGCCTATCTATCCGCCCACCCGGAGCCGTCTGCGGCACAGACGGATGCATGGCGGCAGCAGGCAAAAGAGACACTGCCGCCTCTGGTGGCCCACTGGGCCCAGCGCATGGGCGTGCAGCCCGCCGGTATCACTGTCACCGCCGCCCGCACCCGCTTCGGCAGCTGCTCCGGCAAAAACCGTCTCAGCTTCTCCCTCTACCTGATGGCCTATCCCGAAGCCGCCATCGAATACGTGGTGGTCCATGAGCTGGCGCACATTCGCCACCACGACCACTCCCCCGCCTTCTACCGCGAGGTGGAAGCCTATCTGCCTGACTGGAGAGAGTGCCGTGCCCTCCTTCGCCGGTAATTCCGCCATTTTGCGCCGTACATTCGATACTTCGCCGCCGCCCGTTCAATCGGGCGGTGGTTTTCTTGTGATTTTCACAAGAAAACCACCGCCTTTTCTGTGCGTTTCGGCAAAAATGCGGCGAAGCAATTGACAATTGCGGCAAACACTGATAGGATAACTATGCTGAACGGAAACGTTACCGGAAATGTTTTCGCTTTCCTCTGACGATTTTCGTTCCTTTCGATCTGGTATAGTAGGAGGCACACCCAGGTATGACGATCAAGGATATAGCCAAACAGTGCAGCGTCAGCGTCAGTACCGTCTCCCGTGTGCTGAATGACCGGCCGGATGTCAGTGAGGATGTCCGGCGTAAGGTGCTTTCCGCTATCAAGAATAGCAACTACATTCCCAACAACAGTGCCCGCGATCTGGTTCGCACCAAGTCCGACGCTGTGGGTCTGGTAGTCCGCGGTGTGTCCAATCCGTTCTACACCGACATTATCCGCGCCATTGAACGCACCATCACCGATGCCGGTTTTACAATGGTCATGCAGCAGATCGGTACTTGCGACGACGAGGTCAAATGCGGTGCGGTCATGGAGCGCGAAAAGCGCCTGCAGGGCATCGTGTTCCTGGGCGGTCGGTTTGATTACACCCCCGCTGATCTGGCGATGCTGAACGTTCCCTTTGTGTGCTGTTCCTACTCCAACCGCTATGGCACGCTGATCGAGGGCGAGTATTCCTCTGTGTCCATCGCCGACGGTGACACCGCACAGCAGGCGGTGGAGGAGTTGTACCGCCACGGGCACCGGCGCATCGCGGCGCTGATCTCCCGGCCCGATGACCAGTCTATCAGCCAGCTGCGGTACGAGGGATATATACAGGCGCTGGAGAGTCACGGCATCCCCGTGGACCCGGAGCTGGTGATATGCACCGGCGGATTCGGCGCGAAGGACGCCTACAGAGCCGTGCAGGAAAAAATGGCCGAAAACGTTGATTTTACAGCACTTTTCGCCATCGCGGACTCTATGGCCATTGGTGCCATGCGGGCTTTGATGGACGCCGGCAGGCGTATCCCCGAGGACTGTTCCGTTATAGCGATAGACGGGTTAGAGTTGTCTGCCTATATTGAGCCGCCGCTGACTACCCTGTGCCAGCCTATGGAGGAAATGGGCCGGCGCAGCGCCGAGATTTTGCTGGACATGGTGCGGCACAAGGGCTCCCACGCCTGTGAGCTGCTGCCCACCACCCTGCGCCAGGGCCGCAGCGTGGCCGCGCCCGGATGATACTTTTGTATATCTTTGTGATCTGTTTTGTGTATCCTAAGGATCCGTTTCCTGCATCCCAATAATTTGTTTTTTGTACCCTAATGATCTGTTTTTTACATCCTTGTGATGTGAAAATAAAAACAAAAAAGGAGTAAATATCATGAAGAAGTTTCTTGCAATGCTTCTTGCTCTCGTGATGGCCCTGTCTCTGGTGGCCTGCGGTGAGAAGAAGGACGACACCAAGACCGATGGCGATACCACCGCCACCGGCAGCGTGTACTATCTGAACTTTAAGCCTGAGTCCGACGACGCGTGGAAGGCTCTGGCCGCCACCTACACCGAGAAGACCGGCGTGCCCGTCAAGATCCTCACCGCCGCCTCCGGCGAGTATGAGTCCACCCTGGTGTCCGAGATGGACAAGGAAGACGCGCCCACCCTGTTCCAGTGCAACGAGGGCGGCGTGGCTACCTGGGGTGAGTTCTGCTACGACCTGAGCAGCAGCGACGTGTACAACCAGCTGACCTCCAAGGATTATGCCCTGAAGAACGCCGACGGTGAGGTCATCTCCATCGGCTACTGCCTGGAGACCTACGGTATCATCGTGAACAAGGCGCTGCTGAAGGAAGCCGGCTATGAGGTCACCGACATCACCAACTTCGAGTCCCTGAAGAAGATCGCTGACGACATCCACAGCCGCGCTGCCGAGCTGGGCTTCGACGCCTTCACCTCCGCCGGTCTGGACGGCACCTCCTCTTGGCGTTTCTCCGGCCATCTGGCCAATATGCCTCTGTTCTATGAGTTCCGCGATGAAGGCGTGACCAGCAAGCCCGCCACCATCAAGGGCACTTATCTGGACAACTACAAGGCTATCTGGGATCTGTACATCACTGACTCCGCCACCACCGGCGCTGCCCTGCTGTCCGCCACCGGCGACCAGGCTGAGGCCGAGTTCGGCGAGGGCAAGGCTGTGTTCTATCAGAACGGCACTTGGGAGTACAGCAACCTGACCGGCGAGAAGTTCGGCATGAACGCTGACGACCTGACCATGATCCCCATCTACTGCGGTATTGAGGGCGAGGAGAAGGCCGGCCTGTGCACCGGTACCGAGAACTACTGGTCCGTCAACAAGAACGCCTCCGAGGAGGACATCAAGGCCACTCTGGACTTCCTGAACTGGGTCGTTACCTCCGAGGAAGGCACTGCCATGATGGCTGAGCAGTTCGGCGCCTGCCCGTTCCAGGCCTCCAAGGCTCCCTCCAATCCGTTCAGCGCTCTGGCCAACGAGTATGTTGCCAATGGCTGCTATCCTGTCACCTGGGCCTTCAACTACACCCCCGCTGTCAATGACTGGCGTGCCGCTGTGGTCGACGCTCTGGGCAAGTATACCGCCGACGGCGGCAGCTGGGACGATGTGAAGACCGCCTTCGTGGAAGGCTGGGCTACCCAGTACAACAACGATCTCGCCAACGGCTAAGCTACGGTTTCAACCACATACGCACAGGGGGCGGGCTTTTCGCCCGCCCCCTCTTTCTTACTCTGTGACGGCGTGCGCTGTCCTTCGAACGCACTTCGGAGGAGAGCTTTCGCTGTGACAAAACTACGGAGAACAGGAGTGGTCTAATGAAACGATTTCAAGCGAAACGGGACGCGGCTGCGCTGAACAGCCGACTGGTCCGACGGCCAATTCAGCGCATGGTGTGGCTGTTTCTGCTGCCCACCTTTGCCGCCTTCTGCATCGGGTTCATCTACCCGTTCCTGAAGGGCGCGTTCCTGTCCTTCTGCAAATTCAAGCTGACCAGCAAGTGGACATGGGTAGGCTTTGACAACTATCTGAAGGCCTTTGCCGACAGCAGCTTCCGCCATGCCTTCTTGTTCACGGCGCTGTTTGCCTTTGTGTCGGTGCTGTTCATCAACGCGCTGGCCTTCGCGGTGGCCTATGCGCTGACGCGGGGCATCAAGGGCTCCAATCTGTTCCGGACGGTGTTCTTCATGCCGAACCTGATCGGCGGCATCGTGCTGGGCTACATCTGGTCCATGATCTTCGACGGCTTTCTGGTCGCTTACGGCCAGTCCGTGGTACTGAACAGCCACTTCGGTTTCTGGGGGTTGATCATCCTGCTGTGCTGGCAGCAGGTGGGCTATATGATGATCATCTACATCGCCGGATTGCAGTCCGTGCCGGAGGATATGCTGGAGGCGGCCCGCATCGACGGCGCCACCAACTGGCAGACCCTGTGGAAGGTCACTATCCCCAACATGATGAGCTCCTTCACCATCTGCATTTTCCTGACGCTGACCAACGGCTTCAAGCTGTTTGACCAGAACCTGGCCCTGACCGGCGGCCGCCCCTTCCTGCAGCAGGCGGACGGCAGCGTTGTCAAGACCACGGAAATGCTGGCCCTGAACATCTACAACTCCTTCTACTCCGGCAGCGGCAACAACCGCGGTGTGGCCCAGGCCAAAGCCGTGCTGTTCTTCATACTGGTGGCGGCTATCGGACTGATCCAACTCCGGGCTACCCGTAAAAAGGAGGTGCAGCAGTAATGCAGACGAGCCTTGCCAAAAAGCATGACCGCAGCAAAATGGTGTTGACCATAGCGTTCACGGTGATCTGCATCGTGTATGTGCTGCCCATCGTCATCGTTCTGATCAACTCCTTCAAGACCAATGCCGCTGTTAATACCGATACGTTCGCCCTGCCCAATGAGGACACCTTCGTGGGCTGGCAGAACTATATCAAGGGCATGACCTTCGGCAACTATCCGTTTATCAAGGCGGTGTTCTACAGTCTGTTCATCACCCTGGTCTCCTCGGCGCTGATCCTGATCTGCACCTCTATGGCCGCGTGGTATGTGGCCCGTGTGGGCAGTCTGTTCAGCAAGATCGTGTACTACCTGTGCGTGTTCTCCATGGTGGTGCCGTTCCAGATGGTGATGTTCACCCTGTCCCGCACCGCCGAGCAGGTCAAGCTTCCCTACTTTAGCTTCACCTCTATGGCTTTTGCCAAGATCGGATTAAACACACCGTGGACAATACCTATCGTGTACCTGGGCTTCGGCGCGGGACTGGCGGTATTCATGTTCTCCGGGTTTGTCAAGACGATTCCGCTGGAGATCGAGGAGGCTGCCGCCATTGACGGCTGTGGGCCTGTGCGTACCTTCTTCCTGGTGGTGCTGCCCATGCTGAAGCCCACGTTTATCTCCGTGGGCGTGCTGGAGATCATGTGGGTGTGGAACGACTTTCTGCTGCCGTACCTGGTGCTGGATCTGAACAAATACCGCACCATCCCCATCGTCATCCAGTATCTGAAGGGCAGCTACGGACAGGTGGATATGGGCGCCACCATGGCGCTGATCCTGCTGAGCATCGTCCCGGTCATCGTCTTCTACCTGTGCTGCCAGAAGCACATCATCAAGGGTGTGGCTGCCGGCGCCGTCAAGGGCTAAACTTACAACACGCCGGGGGCGGGCTGATCGCCCGCCCCCGTATATTTTGGCCGGGACCGTCCGGCTGAAAGTCAAATCCTATCCAAGAGAGAAGTTGAGTTATGAAACGAAGCAGCGGTATTTTAATGGCGGTATCCTCACTGCCCTCCCCCTATGGCATCGGTACCCTGGGCAAGGCGGCCTATGATTTCGCCGATTTCCTGAAAGACGCCGGCCAGTCCTACTGGCAAATGCTCCCCCTGGGCCCCACCAGCTATGGCGACTCCCCCTACCAGAGCTTTTCCGCCTACGCCGGCAACCCCTACTACATCGACCCGGATATGCTGGCGGCCGACGGGCTGCTGACGGCCGCCGAGTGCGCCGCCCCCGACTGGGGCAGCGACCCACGCCATGTGGACTACGGAAAGATCTACGAGAGCCGCTTTACCCTGCTGCACAAGGCCTACAAACGGGGCTGGGAGCGGGACGCGGAGGCCGTAGCGGCCTTTGCGCAGGACAATGCGCGGTGGCTGCCGGACTACGCCCTGTACATGGCCTGCAAGCGGCACTTCGGCATGAAGGCATGGACGGAGTGGCCCGACGACGACCTTCGCCTGCGTAAGAACGAGGCCGTGCTGGACAAGTACCGCACACTTCTGCGGGAGGATGTGCAGTTCTTCACCTATCTGCAATTTCTGTTTTTCAGGCAGTGGACCGCTCTGCGCGACTACGTCCACCAGCAGGGCATCCGCATCATCGGCGATCTGCCCATCTATGTGGCCATGGACTCCGCCGACGTCTGGGCTGAGCCGCAGTTCTTCCAGCTGGACGACGATCTGGTGCCCAAGGCTGTGGCCGGCGTCCCGCCGGATTACTTTACCGCCGACGGCCAGCTGTGGGGCAACCCCCTCTACGACTGGGACGCCATGCGTGACGACGGCTTCGGCTGGTGGATCCGCCGGATCGACGGCGCCGGCAAGCTGTATGATGTGATCCGCATCGACCACTTCCGCGGCTTTGCCAACTACTGGGCCGTGCCCTACGGTCAGCCCACCGCCAAAAACGGCCGCTGGATCGCCGGTCCCGGCATGGACCTGATCGAACGGCTCAACGGCTGGTTCCCGCAGCTGGAGTTCATCGCCGAGGATCTGGGCTACCCCACCCCAGAGGTGGCGCAGCTGCTCCGCGAGTCCGGCTGGCCCGGTATGAAGGTTCTGGAATTCGCCTTTGACTCCCGGGATTCCAGCGGGTATCTGCCCCACGCCTATACGCCGCACTGCATCTGCTATACCGGCACCCACGACAACAGCCCCCTGGCACTGTGGCGGCAGGAGGCCGCGCCGGAGGATGTGGCCCACGCGGTGGAATACCTGGCGCTGACTGAGCAGGAGGGCTTCCACTGGGGTATTATCCGCGGCGGTATGTCCAGCGTGGCGGAGCTGTTCGTGGCGCAGATGCAGGACTATCTGGGCCTGGGCGAGGGAAACCGCATGAACATCCCCGGCACCCAGGGCGGCAACTGGACCTGGCGGCTGCTGCCCGGCGAGCTGAGCGATGCGCTCTCTGTCAGGATCGACCGCATGACCGCGCTCTACGGCCGCAAGGCATAAGCGAACACCCCCGGCAGTGCCGGGGGTGTTTTTTTGCCGGGAGCACCGCTTCCGCAACGCCGAAACCCCCATCTGCCATGTGACAGATGGGGGTTTCGATGCCGCCGAGGTAGGGGTTAGACCTCCGCGACCCGTACTGCAATATGGAGCCCTGCCGGGCAGGGCAAATAAAAAACCGGCTGCAATGTATGCACCTTTGAAGCGCATCCCACTTGCAGCCGGTCGATCATGCGGTCAAATGCCGTTTAGACACCGTAGCTTTGCGTCTCGGCCTTTCAGCCGATTTGCCAACAGGACATTATTGTATTTGTAGTGTATCACTTTCGTTCCGTTTCGTCAAGTCTTTTTCGGCAAAATCCGTGTTTTCTACGCGTCCGTGTCTAAATCTCCGATCGCCGCGCACGCCTCACGGTATGCCGCAGCCGTCTCCGGATACAGCGCCGACGCGCGCTGCATATCGCTGCCGCGCAGGGCCTCCGTCAGGGCTGAGGCTGTCTGCCCCAGCTGCACCAGCCCCAGGTTGGCTGCCAGGCCCTTCAGCGTGTGCGCTGCGCGGAAGGCCCGACGGGCGTCTCCGGCGCTCATGGCCGCCTGTAGCATGGCGAAGGTGTCGTCTCCGGCGAACATCCGCAGGAAACGCTCCACCGCAGCTATACTGCCCAGCCGGCGCACGGCGTCCGCCATGTCGCCGCCCATCTCTTGATAAAGCTTCTCTAAATTCATTGTTTCTTCCTCTCCAGCCACTCGGCGATCGTTCTTATCATCTGCCCAGCCTCCAACGGCTTGGGGATATGCGCGTCCATGCCCGCTGCCAGGCAGGCCGCCACGTCCTCGTCAAACAGGTTGGCGGTCATGGCGATGATCGGCAGGCGGGCGTCTGGCCTGTCCATCCCGCGGATGGCGCGGGTGGCGGCAAGGCCGTCCAGCTCCGGCATCATCACGTCCATCAGCACCGCGTCGTAGGTATCGGGCGCCGACGCGGCGAACATCTCCACCGCCTCCTTGCCGTCGGCGGCCTGGTCCACCATGGCGCCGGCCTCCTGCAGCAGGTACACCGCGATCTCCCGGTTCAGCTCGTTGTCCTCCGCCACCAGTAAGCGCCGTCCGGCGATGGAGGCCGCCGCGTCGGGAAGCGCGGCTTCCGGTTCGGCCTCACTGGGCATCATGGGCAGCACCACGCGGAAGCGCGTTCCCTGTCCGAGTGCACTGTCCACCTGAATGGTACCGCCTCTTTCGTCCACCAGCTTCTTCACCACGGCCAGCCCCAGGCCCACGCCGCCGGAAAGGCTGCCCCTATCGCTGTTTTCCTGGGCAAACGCCTCGAACATATGGCGCTGGAACGTCTCGCTCATACCTGCGCCGTTATCCTCGCATATAAATTCCAGCCGGCACACGCCATCCGCATAACGGGACTCGCGGAAGCTGCAGCGCACCCATCCGCCGGGGTGATTGTATTTGATGGCGTTACCGATGATGTTCTGGCAGATCTGCCGCAGATACAGCGGGTCGCCTGTGAATTGCTCATGCTCCAGCGTCAGGTCCATCACCGTCAGCGCAACGCCTGCGCTCTCCGCCTGGGCGCGCGAAATATCCAGCAGCTCGTGCAGCTCGCTTGTCAAACAATAGGGGGTCTTTCCCAGCGCCTCCTGCTTCGGGCGATTCAGTGTCAGTACGTCGTTTACCAGCGCCAGCAGATACCGCGCCGCGGTCTGCGCCTTCTCCCGGCAGGACTGCACCAGCGTCACATCCTCCGGGTTCCGCCCGATGATCTCCAGCATACCCATGATGATGTTGATGGGTGTGCGTATGTCGTGGCTCATGCTGCGAAGGAAGTGCGTCTTGGCCTGGTCCGCCGTGCTGGCGCGGCGCACCTCCTCCTCCAGACGGTGCTGGTAGTCCATCTCGCGACGCTTGCGCTCCTGCGTGGTGCGGAGCACCAGCAGCGTCGCCAAGACCGCCGCCAGCGCGTAGACGCCGAAGGCGGAGATCACCATGTTCTTGCCCAGGATGAACACGTATTCATTGGGGAGGAACACATACAGGCTGTACTGCTGGTATCGCTCCCGTGCACCGAAGAACGTGCCGTCCGTGCGGAGCTGGGTCAGCTTGCTGCCCGGGGAGGGGGAGGACTCCAGCGCACGGATGAGGGGCACCTCGTCCACCGGCAGGTTCCACTGCTCCGCCGCGCTGCTGCCCACCACGCGCTCGCCGTCGGTGATGTAGGTGTAGACCTTGTCATTGAGCAGCGTCTCGTAGCCCGCCAGCAGGCTCTCGATGGACGCACGGTAGGAGGCGATGATCGTGTTCGACTGGAGGCGGACGCAGAAGACGACGCCGGGATTTTCGACGCGCGCCACGGCTGCTATGTCGTATACCGCGCCGTCACGGGTCAGGCGGCGGGCGAAGATCTTTTCCGGGTAGTCCATGATGGAGCGGATCGCCTCATTGGTGTAGTAATCGCTCCAGTCCATGTCCGCACCGGAGCTGAACTCGATCTCCAGATCCTTGTCCAGCACCAGCACGCAGGTTACGCGCTGACTCTGGGCGTACCGCGCCAGCTCCTCGTTGGAGCGGTTCTGCCCCACCATACCCTCGCGCTCCGCCACCTCCTGCGCCTGCTCCGTCAGCCGCACGAGGCTCTTTAGCCGGTCGGCGGCGACGATGTCGCGGTAGCTGATGCACTGGTTTTGCAGATATTGCAGCGTCCGCTGGGCGGTCTGCTGGGCGTTGCGGATGCTGTTGCCGCCGATGAGAGCCGTGACCGCCATCACAAAGACGCCCAGCACCAGCATGAGCACCCAGATATATTTGTTGGAAAACTTATTGCCCATGGATCAACCCCGCTAAAGCCGCCTGTGCGTCCACGCCGTAGCTCTCCAGAATGGCGGCCACGGTGCCGTCCGCCACCAGCTCGTGCAGCATTTCGTTCAGAGCCTCCGCTCTGCCGCTGCCGTCGTCCTTATAGAACGCCGCGCCCAGACCTGCCCGCAGCAGCCCCGGCTCCAGCACCCGGTATTCCCCGGCGCGCCCGGCGATGAAGGTGAGGTACGCCGTCTCGTGTCCGGCGCAGGCGTCCACGTAGCTTTTGTCCAGCGCGGCGAACACGTCCACCGTGTCGGCGAAGCAGTACACGCTGTCCACCTGCTCCACGCCGGGCACCTGATGCTTCAGAAACAGCTCCTCCGGCTTGGAGGAGGTCTGCACGGCGATGCGCTTGCCGTTCAGGTCGCCAAGACCGTAAATATCGCTGGACGCCTGCACTATGACCACCTGACGGCTGTACATATACGGCCCTGCCCAGCGGTAGCAGTCCTCTCTGCCGTTCATGGAGAAGCTGCCCCACAGGCAGTCCACCTCTCCGTCCGCAAGCAGCTGGTCCTTCTCCTGCCAGGATATCTGCCGGAAGTCCGGCGTCCACCCCAATCGCTCACAGGCTGCTTTTGCGATCTCCACGTCGATACCCGCATAGGCGCCATTCTCATCCAGATAGAAATACGGCTCATAGTTGTCGCTGCCAATGACCAGCACCGGCAGTTCTTCCGTTTCCGTCTCCCGCTGTCCGCAGCCGCACAGCAACGCGCCGCACAGCGCCAGCAGCACCGCCAGCAATCTTTTTGTCCTGCTCATTCCTTACCTCTCATGCCGTATACCTCACGGCACAACGCACTCTGTATGTCCTCCAGACAGTCCACCAGCAGCGGATCGAACGCGCCGCACTCGCCGCCCCGTATCATAGCCAACGCCTCCGCATGGGTATACGCCGGCTTGTACACCCGCTGGCTCACCAGCGCGTCATAGGCGTCCGCCAGGCCCACCGCCTGCACGGTCATCGGTATCTCGTCGCCCTTCAGCCCGTCGGGATAGCCGCTGCCGTCCACCCGCTCGTGATGCCAGCGGCAGATCTCCGCCGCAGCCTCCACCAACGGCTCGCTTTCCATCTCCTTCATGCCCCGCATCAGTTCCTCGCCGATCAGGGTATGCTTCTTGATCTCGTCAAACTCCTCCGGCGTCAGGGGGCCAGGCTTTCGCAGCAGGGCATCCGGCACGCCCATCTTTCCGATGTCGTGGAACATAGCCGCGGCGGCGGCCCTGCAGGGTCAGGCCGTATTTATCCGTGCGTTCCAGCATTCTCTGCAGCAGCCGCTGCGTGATCTGCTCCACGTGCCGCCCGTGGTCCGCGCCCTCGCCGTTGCGGTAGCCCATCACCCGCGACAGGATATCCGCCGCGATGCCCATCATATGCTCCTGCCGCCGCAGCTGCTGCGTCATCACCGCTGCCAGCCGCCGCTGCCGCGCGTACAGCTTCACGGTGTTCATCACCCGCTGCCGCACGATACGGATATCAAAGGGCCGTTCTATGTAGTCCGACACGCCCATGTCATAGGCCTGCCGCACCTTTTCTTCTGACCCGTCCGCCGTGATGATAATGACCGGGATATCCTCGATAAACCCCCGCTTATTCATCTCCTCCAGCACCTGCAGGCCGTCCAGCTCCGGCATGATCATGTCCAGCAGCACCAGTGAGATATCCGCGCCGTAGGTCTCCAGCTGCGCCATACACTCCCGGCCGTCCTTCGCCTCCAGCACGTTGAAATCCTCCGCCAGCATCTCCCGCAGTATCGCGCGGTTCATAGCCGCATCGTCCACCACAAGAATATGCGGCTTGATCTCATCCCCCTCCACGGGGGTATCCTCGGTGACCACGGCGTCCTTTCTTCGCTTGGCCCGGTACATCAGCCGGTCCGCCCGCTGCACCGCCTGGGCGATCGTCTCCTGCTGCGCCATGACGCAGCCCACGCTGATGGTGATATGCTGGCCGCCCTCGCAGCCCGGTATGCTCACTGTCCGCAGCCGCCGCTGAATGTCTCCCAGCACGGTGGCAAAGGCCGCCTGCTTCACGCCCGGCAGCAGCAGTAAAAACTCGTCGCCGCCGTAGCGCACCAGTGAGCCGCTGCGGCCCACTACCTCATAGATGGTATCCGCCAGCGCCCGCAGCGCGTTGTCGCCCACCTGATGGCCATTCATGTCGTTATACAGCTTCAGATCGTCCATATCGATGAGCGCTACACCGCCGCGGTATACCTCATTGCTCATCTCCCGCTGGTAATGGTTGCGGCTCAGCGCGCCGGTCAGCGCGTCTATCTCCTGCTCCTGTGTATCCCGCCCGGAGATGACCAGCACATAGTCGTTGATCCGGTCGATGCGGATGTCATACTGCCGGCAGCCTACGCCGCCCTGCCGGAACCGCAGGCGAAAGCTCTCGTTTCGCTCCTTTTCGTAGAAAAAGCTCCGCAGGTTTTCGCTGCTGAGATAGCGCATCCACACGCTTTTTTCCGCCGACACACCGCCGTTATCCCGAAAGATGTCACGCAGCTCCTCTACGGTGTACCATTTGTCCTCCAGCCCACTGGCCAGGCTGGTTTTCCGGACCCGCAGCTTTCCCCGGGCCCTGTCATATTCACATACGGTGTCGCAGATCGGCAGCAGTGCCGCGATAAAGGCTTCCTTCTCGATCATGGCTGGACCTCCGTTCCTATCATACCAGCCTTATTATAGCATCTTAATACCGTATTGCAACGGCTTCCCCCTGATACGCTGAATTTTTCGCCTGTTTTGCAGGCGGCGCGCCGGGGCGCGCTGTCGGTGAACGGCCCTGACCCGCGCAGGGCAAAATAAAACCGCCCGGACGGGCGGTTTTGTTTTGCCTTTTTGCGATCTAACTGCGGCGGCGGAGGGCTAAAACGGTCAGTGCCGAAATGGAAGCACCAACAATAAGCCATGCCCACGGACCGGCGGAGGGCGCGGCGACCGGCAGAGGCTGCCAGGCGGCATACAATGTCATATCCGCCGTGACCGGCGCATTGAAATCCCAGGGGCGGGTCAGGTCGTAGTCACTGTACCAGCCGGTGAAGTCATAGCCCTCGCGCTCCGTCACATAGGCGCTCAGGTCCAGGGCAGTACCGACGGGCAGCTCCACGCGCTCCACAACGGAACCGCCGTTGGAGACAAAGCTCAGGACGGCATTATGCACCGTCTCGATGGTGAATTCCACCCTTGTTTCCGCACTGACGGAGTTGCCGCGG
>ENA-ORRE01000925-ORRE01000925.1-human-gut-metagenome-genome-assembly--contig:-NODE-925-length-21151-cov-5.279247_pt1 | contig 21151 bp, 19 predicted proteins | sample MGYA00242171_ERZ509126 | MGnify/ENA primary metagenome ERZ509126 (study PRJEB26280, sample SAMEA2338648) | human gut metagenome | biome: human gut; feature: human-associated habitat; material: faeces... | reverse complement strand
CCGTAATCCCGAACTCGTAAAATTCCTTCTGAATTACGACAAGCAATTTAACCCTCACAATAAGAAATAAAAGTATGAAATACGGAATATTGGGAACAGGCGATGTGGCTCACGCCATCGCCACGAAATTGACCGAACTCGGTCATGAAGTCATGATGGGGGCACGCAGTGCTACCAATGAGAAAGCTGCATGCTGGGCAAAAAACAATGGTGAGCGGGCTTCTCACGGCACTTTTGCCGATGCTGCCCGATTCGGTGAAAGAGTATTCAACTGTGTCCAGGGCATTCACTCGCTCGAAGCTCTGAATGCTGCCGGAAAAGAAAATCTGAACGGGAAACTGTTAATCGACTTGGCAAATCCGTACATCTACAAGGACGGGCATATTTCACTCGATTCGAAGTGGAGCGGAACAACCAGTTTGGGAGAAGAAGCCCAAAAATTTCTGCCGGACACAAAAGTCGTAAAAACGCTGAACTATCTCTGCAATCAATTGATGGTTCATCCGAGGCTACTACCGGAAGCCATTACGGGCTTCTATTGCGGTAACGATGCTGACGCAAAAGCCGAAGTAGCGGTTTTATTAAAGGATTTCGGCTGGGAGGATACCCTTGATTTAGGAAATATCAGTATGTCCCGCTACACTGAAATGCTCGGTTCGTTCTGGGTAGCCGCACTTAGTGCTACCGAGAATATGGATTGGGGAATAAAACTCGTAAGATAAACAAGTAAAAGATACAGAATGATGAAAACAAGAAAATCCGGGACATTGGTATTGATTATCAGCGGCCATACAGACCTCACCGCATCCGTGGCCAATAAAACGATTCTCGAAACCTTGAATGAACGGCTGCCGGAAGCCGAAATCGTAAAGCTGGACGAACTCTATCCCGACTTCAAAATCGATGTGGAAGCCGAACAGCAGAAATTGCTCCGGGCAGACATCATCGTGTTGCAGTTCCCCCTATTTTGGTACTCCGCACCCTCCATATTGGAACGTTGGATGGAAGAGACTTTCCGTCACGGATTCTCGCACGGAAGTACCGGAGACAAGCTCAAAGGCAAGAAACTCGTTCTCTCTTTCACAACGGGAGCTCCCGAAACACTATATAGCCATGAGGGGGCGATGGGCTACATGATTGACGAATTTTTGGCTTGCTACAAAGCAACCTGCCGACTGACTCAAATGGAGTATAGCGGCAGTGTTTATACCTGTGGTGTAAGTTATGGCAACCGTACCACACCGGAACTTATCGAGCAACAAAAAAATGTATCGGTGGCGCACGCTGAACGTCTTATCGAATTACTCGAAACGCTCTGATACTTTGAAGATAGAATATATAATCTCGATAAAAAGTAAAGGGAACAAGATGCCATTGCCTGTGGTAGTATCTTGTTCCCTTTTTAAATAGACTGGTGGGATTATATTCGTTTAATCACTTTAGCCGGATTGCCGCCCACTACCGTATTATCCTCGACATCGTGGGTAACAACCGCACCGGCGGCTACTACCGCATTTTCTCCGACCGTAATGCCGGGGAGAATGGTAGCTCCTGCACCGATCCAGCAGTTACGTTTCAGCCTGACGGGTTTGCAGGTCAAAATCTGGTGATTGTATAAATCGTGATTGTTTGAGATAAGTTGCGCATTGGCGGCTATCATCACATCATCTTCGATGGTAATACCTCCGGCAGCCATGAAGAGCGAATTATTCATCACTACCACATTCCGACCTATTTTTACGCTATTGCCTCGTACCACTGTCAGAGGAGGCATAACACGACTTCCCTCGCCTATGTTCCCCATAAAAAGCTCCGACACAAGCCGGTTGTACTCTTCGGTCATAGGCATGGTGTGGTTAATCTTAAAGCAAAGCTGCATACAACGAATCCCTTCGGCGGGGTCGGCCTCTTCAGGCTTGCGCATGTCGATTCTAAATTCTTCCATATCCGTATTTACGCTGTTATTGCCTGCCCTTTATAATCATTCGGGGTTTGTCCCACCACTTTCTTGAACAACCGTGTGAAATGTTGCGGGTATTGAAAGCCCAATTCATAGGCAATCTGGCTGATGGACTTTTCCGGATTCAAGATACGTTCTTTGGCTATATCCATAACCTTGAATTGTATGTATTCTTGGGCTGATTTTCCGGTTTCTTTTTTTATCAGGTCACCGAAGTAATTGGGCGACAAGCATAGCTCGCCGGCACAATATTTGACTGTCGGCAGACCGTTCTGTTGCGCTTTTCCCGACTGGAAATAATCGTCGAGTAACGTTTCAAAGCGGGTCAGTACATCGTGATTAGCCGGCTCCCGTGTAATAAACTGTCGTTCATAAAAACGCAGGCAGTAATCCAGCAACAGTTCGATATTGGTCGCGATCAGTCGTTTGCTAAGACGGTCGATAGTGTGTTCCAACTCGTTCCGAATCTTCTCCAGACAGTCAATAAACAATTTTCGTTCCCGTTCCGACAGATGCAGGGCTTCATTCACCTTGTATGAGAAATAGGAATACTCCCGGATGTTGCGACCGAGCGATGTCCCTCGTATCAGTTCCGGATCGAAGCAGAGTGCCCACCCTTGAGGCTGGAAAGTCTCTCCCGTGTCTTCCACCCCGATTACCTGTCCGGGTGCAAGACACACGACAGAACCTTTCTGATAATCGTAACGCTGGCGTCCGTAAACCAACTCGCAATTCTTCTCGTCTTTCAGAAATACGACATAAAAACTGAAAGTGTGTTTCATATGTTTCATCGGCTTCGCTTTCGACAAGTCGATTACACTCACCAACGGATGCAAGGTCTCCACACCCAGCATATCATTATATTCTGTAACGGTTGTAATATTCAATAGTTCTTTATTCATTGCTTTGTTGTTTTTCTGACGGCAAATATAAGAATTACCCCGTTTATCAATATCATAAGAAGGCCAGAATCCGTAATTTCGGTAAGAGAATCCGTAATCGGGTTAAGGTCGGGCAATCGGCAATACCGTAATTTTGCAACTACTAAGAATAATAATTAAAGTAATAGATTTAGAAAATGAAACTAGATGTAATGATATTGACCGGAGCCGGTCAGATTGGTATGGCAATAGCCCGTCGCATGGGCTATGGAAAGAAAATAGTTGTGGGTGATAAGAAAATGGAAAATGCGGAAGATGTTGCCCGAATCATGAATAATGCCGGGTTCGATGCAATACCCGTTGAAATGGATCTTTCATCCAGAGCATCCATATTGAGCCTGATTGCCGAGGCCCGGAAATACGGTGAGATCTCGATGCTTGTTAATGCGGCGGGCGTATCGCCGTCGCAGGCTTCGATAGAAACCATATTGAAAGTGGATTTATACGGAACTGCCGTTTTGCTTGAAGAAGTCGGTAAAGTTATCAAAGAAGGTGGTGTCGGCATTACGATTTCCAGCCAGTCGGGATACCGAATGCCTGCACTCACTGCCGATGAGGACGAACAACTGGCCTGCACACCGACAGAGGAATTGCTCTCGCTCGATATTCTTCAACCTCAAAATATCCGGGATACGCTGCACGCTTACCAGATGGCCAAACGCTGCAACGTGAAACGTGTAATGGCCGAGGCCGTGAAATGGGGTGAACGGGATGCCCGTATCAACTCCATCTCTCCGGGGATTGTCGTAACCCCGCTGGCATTGGATGAGTTCAACGGGCCGAGAGGCGATTTTTACAAGAATATGTTCGCCAAGTGTCCGGCAGGGCGTCCCGGTACGGCGGACGAGATTGCTAACGTAGCCGAGTTGCTGATGAGTGACCGGGGAGCGTTTATCACGGGAGCCGATTTCCTCATTGATGGCGGCGCTACGGCATCCTACTTTTATGGAGCGTTGAAACCCGAAAAATGAAACAATCAAATCAATGGAGTTATGAAAAATATAATATCAATTTTAATGATGCTTTGCGCGTGTGCATTTACCGTTCATGCGCAGGGTAATACGTCTCAAACAACAGATATGAAAAATAGTAAGAAAGTACTTGTGGTTTTCTTCTCCCGGACGGGTGAGAACTATGCGGTGGGAAATATCGAAAAGGGAAATACCCATATCATTGCCGAAATGATTGCGAAAGAGACCGGAGGCAAGTTGTTCCAAATAGAAACGGTCAAACCTTACCCGGATGAATACAAGGCTTGCGTAGAGGTTGCGAAAACGGAGAAAGAAAGCAATGCACGCCCGGAAGTAAAAGGTGATGCAAAAGTCGAGGATTACGATATTATCTTCTTGGGGTATCCCAACTGGTGGGAAGATATGCCGATGGCGGTCTATACCTTTATCGAGAAGCATAATTGGAACGGGAAAACTATCGTTCCGTTCTGCACGCACGAGGGTAGCGGGCTGTCGGGTACGGAACGTAAACTGAAAGATGCCTGCAAAGGAGCTACGGTAAGTGAAGGGCTTGCCATAAAAGGCACAACCGCGCAAAATTCGCAGCTACAAGCACAGAAAACAGTACAGACGTGGTTGCTAAAAATGAGTTTTGATAAATCTGTTATTAGATGATTTATGATTCTTATATGATTCAGAATAACAAATATTTAACTATAATAGAAATTGGAGATATCGCTACGAAGATACTTATCCGCCAAGACCTCATGTATGCAAACGACGTTGGACGAGAGCCGTTATCGAACTGGTCGAATTGATATGTGCCTTGCACGAAATGAAACGTATCGATGATGGGAAGATGCCATGAACGAAGTGACCGGATTCTTCGGCAAGAGTGGTTTGGTATTCGTCTCAATGTGCAAAATTTCTATGACGCTTATATCGGCATCAGACGTCGCAAGGGCGAGAGCTGTACCTATTTGCTCGATAAATTGCGCGAATGTCTGATACATAAAAGTTTCTTATCCCCTGCATAGAAAAGATATTTATCGTATATTTGCAACTCAAAACAAGCTAAAGAATATGGCACTATCCAATAAAGAAATACCGATTGACCTACGTGAGCATATCGCAAAAAACATCCTTCCCCGATATGAGGCTTTTGACAAAGCCCACCGTCTGGATCATGTCGAAAAGGTAATGGAAGAAAGTATGAAGCTGGCACAATATTACGAAGTGGAAACCGCAATGGTATATGCCATTGCAGCTTACCATGATTTGGGGTTATGCGAAGGACGGGAATTTCATCATTTGGTTTCGGGAAAGATTCTGGCAGCCGATGAAAAACTACGGGAATGGTTCAGTGAAGCACAACTGCAAACCATGAAAGAAGCTGTGGAAGACCATCGTGCATCAAACAAACAGGCTCCCCGAAGTATTTATGGGAAAATTGTAGCAGAAGCCGACCGGATTATCAACCCCGAAGTGAGCCTGCGCCGTGCCGTTCAATATGGTTTATCCAATTATCCCAAGCTGGAAAAAGAGGCGCAATATGAGCGTGCCGTCGCCCACCTGCGGAACAAATATGCCTACGGAGGATATCTAAAGTTATGGATACCCCAGTCTTCCAATGCCCATCAGTTGGAAGAGTTACGTGCTATTTTGGCAGATGAGGAGAGGCTGAGAAGTATCTTTGAAAAGCTATACAAAGAAGAGATACAACAAAGAGGATAACACGACTTGTTTATTCCTAAAAATTGCGAAAGCATCTGCAGGGTTATAGAAAGAAGAGTTATCTTTGTCACAACAGAATGTTTACGAATTATGAAAAAGTTTATATTATCCGTTTCATTGTATTTGCTGTCCTTGGCAGCTTATGCACAGTCGGAAGTGCCCACCGACACCATCCACAGCATATCTATGGATAATTACAAAGTATATGATGACGGCTTTATTCTGGATATGGGGATGAAGATAGCAACTCCCATGCGCTTGGTTCCTCCACAACTTACTTATGACGTCTACAGTATGGGAAACACCAAAGATTATTATAAACTGTTTCAGCTTAATCCGGATATCACTTACGGAAAAGAAAACGCGACCATATTCTCACGCGGATATTCCGGATTCGGGATGTATGGCTTTGGCGCTTATGGTTTCGGCGCTATGCCTCCTACTCTGCAAAGTGCTACCTTCAAGCTCAAAAACGGATGGAAAATAACGACCTACGGAGAATATGATGCGGATGGTAATAAGGTTAGAAACCCAAGTGCGTTACCGTGGGAAAAGAATAACTTTAACGGTGCTTTCGAGATGAAATCGGAGAATGGTAATTTCGGTATCCGCATAGAAGTACAAAGAGGAAGAACGACACCCTACTAATTATTTGCCGTTTTATTATAGGGGAGAAACGAACTCATCCCCTATAATAAAAAACAGTTTACAGTCTTCGCCAATTGAGGCTTAAGCTATTTAGCACCACACTAACCGAGCTGCAAGCCATGGCAGCACTGGCAATCATCGGATTCAATAAAATGCCATACATCGGAAACAGGATACCTGCTGCAATAGGAATACCTATCAAATTGTATATAAATGCCCAGAAAAGATTCTGATGTATCAGTCTTACCGTTTTACGAGATAATTTAAACGCCTTTGGGAGCAACAGCAAATCTGAGGTCATCAATGTAACCATTGCCACATCCATTGCAATATCCGTACCCTTACCCATCGCAATGCTCACGTCGGCACGGGCCAACGCCTGCGAATCATTGATTCCATCACCGACCATGGCAACTACCCTACCCTCACGCTGCAGTTCTTTAATCACATTTTCTTTATCATCCGGCAAAGCTTCGGCTATGAAAAGGTTGGCATTAATTTCTCCTGCCACATTTTGTGCAGTCAGATGTCCGTCACCTGTCAGCAATACAACATATTTGCCTTCTGCCTGCATCTGCTTCACTGCCTGGATAGATGTCGGCTTCACCTTATCACTTATAGCAATGACAGCCAATAATGTGTCCCCCTCGCCAAAATAAACCAGACTTTTGCCACTACGCTCGTATTCCTCCACCATACCTTTAAGCAGGTCGGAGACTTCCGCACCGAAATCATTTAACAAACGATGACTACCTGCCCAGTATGTTTTACCTCCTCGAGTCACAACAATGCCACGCCCTGTACGGCTTTCAAAAGAATCTATAATAGCGGGCTTATTGCCATCCTTCTTCAATTCCTCTACAATGGCAAGTGCCAACGGATGTTCGGATTTCAATTCTGCTGCATACAAAATACCTTTATGTTCGTTTACCCAACCGGCATCATGTAACCAACCGGTCACTGCCGGACGACCTTCTGTTACAGTTCCGGTCTTGTCAAGTACCACCGTATCCACCTTTCGCAGCTGCTCCAGTGCCACAGCATCTTTAATCAGAATATGAGCTTCGGCTCCTTTACCTATACCAACCATCAAAGCAGTAGGTGTAGCTAATCCCAAAGCACACGGACAGGCAATAACCAATACAGAGACGGCTGAAAGCATTGCATAAGAGAAATCATCCACACCACCCACTATCATCCAAACGGAAAAAGTAAGAATGGCTATAGCCAACACCGTCGGCACGAAAACAGCCGTAACCTTATCTACAATGCGCTGTACGGGAGCCTTTGAACCTTGTGCTTCCTGCACCATACGGATAATCTGTGCCAATACCGTTTCTCTTCCCACCTTCTCTGCACTCATGACAAAAGCACCATTTTGATTTATCGTACCGGCAAGTACTTTATCATTCAACTTTTTCTCTACTGGAATAGGTTCACCGCTTATCATACTCTCATCTATAAAAGTATCTCCTTCTACAATAAGTCCGTCCACCGGAACACATTCTCCCGGACGTACACTTACTTTATCGCCCTTCTTTAATTCGGAAATAAGAATATCCTCCTCTTTGCCATCGCGCAAAATGCGGGCCGTCTTCGGTTGCAGGCCCATTAATTTACGAATCGCCGTAGAAGTTTTTCCTTTTGCTTTTTCCTCCATCAATTTCCCTACAAGTACAAAGGCAATAATCACCGTTGCTGCTTCATAATATACGTGAGGCTCCAGTCCTCGTTCAAACCAGAACTCAGGATAAATTGTATTGAATAAACTAAACAAAAAGGCAATAGAAGTACTCAGTGCCACTAAAGTATCCATATTACTGGTAAACTGTTTAGCCTGCTTCCATGCATTAACATAGAAAGTACGTCCGGAATAAAGTAATACAGGCAACGATAACACAAGCATCCACCAATTTATGCCCGGAGCATCCATAAAAAACATTCCCATAAAAGCCACCGGCAGAGCAAATATCCATGCCACTAGAGTTTTTCGCTTTAGTTGTGCATAATAGGAATGCTCCGCTTCTTCCTGTTCCTCCACAGAGTTGTCTTCATCAATTATCAAATCGAAACCTATCTTCATCACAGCATCTTTCAACTGTTCCGGCGAAACGACATCAGAATTGAAACCCACAGTCAGAGAAGCAGCAGCCAGATTGACTGATGCCTCTTCCACTCCTTCTTGTTTCTTTACTATTTTCTCTACATTATTAGCACACGCCGCACAATGCATCCCCGTGACGGGATATACTTTTTTAGTAATCTTGCTCATATATCTTTTTCTTTATTTGCTTATCTATTATTTAACGGACAAATTTAGGAAAAAGTTCATGCAACTCAGTTGCTAAAAGACGAATATATTTTCGCTTTTTAAGAGGACAATTCGCGAAGTTATCCTATATTTGTGGAGAAAGTTTGGATATAGAACTCGAATTAATTAACAAAAAGACATGAAAAGACGAAATATAATGACGTCTGTTATGGCAACCTATCTTGTCTCCTGCTTTTTATTGTCAGGATGTAACGGACAAAAACAAATGGATAGTAATACAGTGGAATATATAAATTTGAAAGAGGATGTGCATTTGGAAGATAATACAACCTCTCCTGCCTGTAAAATGACTATTGATTACGCTTATTTAGCAGAAGACAATGGCAATGACACCATTGCACACAGAATTAACCATACTGTTCAGTCCACAATTTTAGGAAAGAAGTATGCCGAAATGGAACCGCAGGCTGCTGTAGACTCTTTTAAGAATGTTTATGTACGCGAATACCGTAACGGTGTAGCGGATTTATATGAGGAAGATATCAAAAACGGTACTTCGAAAGATGAACTCCCTTCATGGTACAATTATGAATACAGCCTGACCACTCAATTCAAAGACGGCAAAGAGGGTATCCTGAATTATACCGCTGTTACTTTCGAATATTCAGGAGGCGCACACCCCAACCAATGGGAAAACTGGCTGAACTTTGACAAGAATACCGGCAAACGACTGACACTGAAAGACGTATTCATGGCAGGTTCAGAAGTTCCGATGAGCAAAATGTTGCTGGAAAAACTGATTGAAGAAATGGCAACAAGACTGGATAATAACAAAATCCAATCCTTGGAAGATTTACAAAATGAAGGAATACTGAACTCAACCAATATATATGTACCCGATAATTTCTTATTGGAGAAAGACGAAGCATCGTTCTTATACAACAAATATGATATTGCCCCGTATGCAGTGGGAACCATCGTCCTTTCACTGCCCTATACAGAAATAGAAAAGTACATGATACATCAACCCAACAACTAAGAAACAGAATGGAATTAATTTTAAAATACTTTCCCCATCTCACAGAGAAGCAAAAAGAACAGTTTGCCGCCCTGTATGATTTATATACTGACTGGAACAGTAAAATCAACGTGATTTCACGTAAAGACATTACTAACCTTTACGAACACCACGTGCTCCATTCGTTAGGCATCGCCAAAGTGATAAATTTCACTCCCGGTACCCGCATCATGGACCTCGGGACGGGTGGTGGCTTTCCGGGCATTCCTTTGGCAATTCTCTTTCCCGAAACTAAATTCCACTTAATAGACAGTATTGGAAAAAAAGTAAAAGTAGCGACCGAAGTAGCCGATGCTATCGGACTGACCAATGTCACCTTTCGTCATTGCCGTGCCGAAGAAGAAAAAGAAAAATTCGATTTCGTCGTAAGCCGCGCTGTTATGCCTTTAGGAGATTTAATAAAAATAATTCGCAAAAATATCTCACAAGAACAACACAATGCCCTCCCCAACGGACTTATTTGCTTGAAAGGAGGAGAATTGGAACAGGAAACAATGCCTGTAAAGCATAAGACTGTTATTTACGACTTGAAAGATGAGTTCTGCGAAGACTTTTTCGAAACTAAAAAAGTAGTTTACGTAACCATCAACGGTTAAATTATATAGATTGAAGCACCATGAAAATAAAGAGATTCGAGTTTAATATGTTTCCGGTAAACTGCTACGTATTATCGGACGAAACCAAAGAAGCGGTAATCATCGATGCCGGCTGTTTTTATGAAGAAGAAAAGCAGGCTTTAAAGAAATATATTGATGATAACGGACTTAACGTGAAACATCTGCTGAACACACATCTGCATCTGGACCATATTTTTGGTAATTCTTTTCTGCTGAAAGAATACGGTTTAAAAGCAGAAGCCAACCAAGCAGACGAATTTTGGCTGAACCAAGCAGACGCGCAGGCACGAATGTTTGGTTTCCAATTGCCCGAACCAACCGTTCCGCTGGGAAAATATGTATGCGACGGAGATATCATTACCTTCGGAAACACCAAGCTGGAAGCAATTCATGTCCCCGGACACTCTCCCGGTAGTATCGTTTATTATTGCAAAGAAGAAAGCTGTCTGTTTAGCGGTGATGTTTTGTTTCAGGGAAGTATCGGCCGCGCAGACCTCACAGGAGGAAACTTCGACGAACTGCGCGAACATATTTGCAGCCGTTTATTTGTTCTGCCCGGTGACACAATAGTTTATCCCGGACATGGAGACCCGACCACTATCGGTGCCGAAAAGAGAAACAATCCTTTTTTCAGATAAAATAAACATAAACCCTGCTGTTTCAATTTATTATGAATCCCGACAACAAGCCCGGAATCATCTGTAAGCAGCAGATACGATATTAAAAATATAAACCTATTATTAAACCATGAAAACAGATTTATTAGCCGACCGACATATCGGCATTCAGGAAGCTGACCTTCCCGCTATGTTGGAAAAAATAGGCGTAAAAAGCCTTGATGAACTGATTAACAAGACCATTCCGTCCAAGATTCGTTTGAAAGAGCCATTGGCATTGGAAACTCCGATGACCGAACGCGAATTTGCCGAACATATTGCAGGACTGGCCTCTCTAAACAAGATTTACACCTCTTACATCGGTATGGGCTGGTATGATACCATCACTCCCGCCGTTATTCAACGTAATGTGTTTGAAAATCCGGCATGGTACACCTCTTACACTCCTTATCAAACAGAAGTCTCGCAAGGACGTCTAGAAGCATTACTCAACTTCCAGACCGTAATTTCCGACCTCACGGCGATGCCTCTTGCCAACTGCTCTTTGTTGGATGAAGCCACCGCAGCGGCAGAAGCCGCAACCATGATGTACGGACTTCGCAGCCGCGACCAACAAAAGAAAGGTGCTAATGTATTGTTCGTAGACGAGAGTATTTTCCCACAGAACTTGGCGGTTATCCAAACGCGCGTTATTCCGCAAGGGATGGAAATCAAAGTAGGCAGTTACAAAGAACTGGAGTTTACTCCTGAAATATTTGCCTGCATCCTTCAATATCCGAATGCCAGCGGCAGCGTAGAAGATTATCGTGAGTTTGTAGAAAAAGCTCACGCTGCCAATTGTAAAGTAGCGGTAGATGCAGATATCCTAAGCCTTGCCCTACTCCTGCCTCCAGGCGAATGGGGAGCAGACATTGTGTTCGGAAGCACCCAGCGATTAGGTATTCCTTTATTCTATGGTGGCCCGTCAGCAGCATATTTTGCCACACGTGACGAATATAAACGCAATATGCCGGGACGCATCATCGGTCTGTCTAAAGATAAATACGGCAAAGTTTGTTATCGTATGGCTTTACAGACCCGTGAACAACACATCAAACGTGAAAAAGCAACTTCCAACATCTGTACAGCACAGGCTTTGCTTGCTACAATGGCAGGTTTCTATGCGGTATATCACGGACAAGAAGGCATCAAGAACATTGCCAAGCGCATCCACAGTATCACTACCTGGCTGAACAAAGCCCTGGCACGTCTAGGCTACATACAGCACAATGAAATATTTTTCGACACCTTGCGTTTCAGCCTGCCCGACCATGTATCGGCACAAAAGCTCCGCACGATTGCATTGAGCAAAGAAGTGAACTTGTGTTACTACGACAATGGTGACGTAGGCTTCAGCATCGATGAAACAACAGATTTGAAAGATGTCAATCTTCTACTCTCCATCTTCTCTATTGCTGCCGAAGAAACCATGCAGGAAGTAACCGACATCCCCGAAGCATCCTCACTGAACCGCGACTTACGCCGCCGCACTTCATTCCTGACACACGAGGTATTCAACAAATACCACACCGAAACAGAAATGATGCGTTACATCAAACGTCTGGAACGCAAAGATATCTCTTTGGCACATTCCATGATTTCACTCGGCTCATGTACCATGAAACTAAATGCCGCTTCAGAAATGCTTCCACTGAGTAACTTGGGATGGATGGCTATTCACCCATTAGTACCTGAAGACCAAGCAAAAGGATATCAGACACTAATCAATAACTTAAGCGAGCAATTAAAAGTGATTACCGGATTTGCGGGAGTCACTCTCCAACCTAACTCGGGTGCTGCAGGCGAATATACCGGTCTGCGTGTCATCCGCGCTTATCTGGACAGCATTGGCCAAGGCCACCGTAACAAGATATTGATTCCTGCTTCTGCCCACGGAACAAACCCGGCATCGGCTGTACAATGCGGTTACACTACCGTCACTTGTGCTTGCGATGAGAAAGGTAATGTAGATGTAGAAGATTTGCGTGCCAAGGCTGAAGAGCACAAAGACGAGCTAGCAGCATTGATGATTACTTATCCGTCCACTCACGGAATATTTGAACCTGAGATAGCCGAGATTTGTAAAATTATCCATAAGTGCGGTGCACAAGTATATATGGATGGGGCCAATATGAATGCACAGGTTGGTTTAACTAATCCGGGCACTATCGGTGCAGACGTCTGCCATCTTAACTTGCATAAAACCTTCGCCAGTCCTCATGGTGGCGGCGGCCCCGGTGTAGGTCCTGTTTGTGTAGCCGAACATCTGGTTCCGTTCCTTCCGGGACATTCCATTTTCGGAAACAGTTCCAATGAAGTTTCCTCTGCTCCTTATGGCAGCGCAGGTATCCTGCCAATCACATACGGGTATATCTGTATGATGGGCGCCGAAGGATTGACACGTGCTACCAAAACCGCTATTCTGAGTGCTAACTATCTGGCTGCATGTTTCAAAGATACTTATGGCATTGTCTACACAGGTGCTACAGGGTTTGTAGGACACGAAATGATTCTGGACTGCCGTTATCTGCATGAAGAAGCAGGTATCAGCGAAAATGATATTGCCAAACGTCTGATGGATTACGGTTATCATGCACCTACCCTGTCTTTCCCCGTACACGGTACGTTAATGATTGAACCTACCGAGAGTGAAAGTCTTTGGGAATTGGATAACTTTGTGAATGTGATGCAGACCATCTGGCAGGAAATTCAGGAAGTGAAAGAGGGCAAAGCGGACAAAGAAGATAATGTATTGCTCAATGCTCCCCATCCCGAATACGAAGTAGTTGCCAATGAATGGAACCACAGCTACAGCCGCGAAAAAGCTGCTTATCCTATCGAAACAGTACGTGAAAACAAGTTCTGGATTAATGTAGCGAGAGTAGATAATACATTGGGCGACCGCAAACTGTTGCCGACACGCTACGGAAAGTTTGAATAAGTCCGTAACAGCATTATAATAATAGAATCCCGAATATTCATTGTTAAAATGTGAATATTCGGGATTTGTTTTTGAGTACTCAGGACTCATGTCTGAAAACTTGATATTCCATAAGAAGATATATTAAGATGAAAGCGGGCTGCCCTAAAATCACTTTCCGAGCAGCCCTTTTAGCCTTCATCGCTATGAAGATAACAGTATATCTTTCTTATTCTCTTCCTCCTCCCAATGCCTGATAAAGACTAATCACACTTTGTATCTCGGTGAAGCGGTTGGCCGTCTGCGAAAGCTGCGCACTCAGCAAAGTCTGCCGGGCGGTCAGCACTTCGAGATAGTTTGTAGTTCCATGTTCCATCAGTAAGGAGGTACTTTTCAATGCTTTTTGCAAGGATACTATCTGCTTGTCAAACAACACCGTCTTCTCCCGGCTTGTCTGGCAAGCGGTCAATGCATCATTTACCTCACTGCCGGCATTCAAGAGAGCCTGTTCGAAAGAAAGGCGAGCCTCTTCCTGCTGTGCCTTCGATATGCGGTATTGAGCGATGACCTGGCCCCTGTTAAACAGCGGTTGAGTAAGTGAGCCAACAGCCGAAGCCAGGAACTTACCGGGATTGACAATCATGCTTCCCGCAGCGTTGGTCCATCCGGCACTCCCGCTCAACACAATGGAAGGATAAAACGCAGAACGTGCCTGATTTGTTCCATAGAATGCTGCTTCCAGCGAACGTTCTGCCGAACGGACATCGGGACGGTTGGCAAGCATCTGCACGGGAATGCCTACCGAAAGGTCTTGCGAAAAACGCTGTGCAGATAATGTTCCGCGCTCATAATGACGAGGCGTTTCGGCAAGGAGCAACGCAAGGCTGTTTTCTACCTGATTAATTTGCTCTTTCAGATCGAGGACGGAAGTCTGGACACTATAATAGGTTGCTTCCATCTGTGAAACTCCCGCTTCATTGTATTGCCCCGCTTCCATCAAGGCACGGGCGGAGGTCACGGTTTCTTTCCAAGCCTGTTCGGTTTGTTGAGTCAGGGACAGTTGTTCATCGAGCATCAGCAAGGTATAATAAGTATTGGCTATCCCTGCTATCAACTGAGTACGGACCGCCTGTTGATAGTCCCGGCTCTGAGCATACAAAGCCTTCGCCTGACGCTTGGCGTTACGCATCCGACCGAAGATATCCAGCTCCCAACTGGCAGTGACGGGCAAAGAATAAGTCTGTGCCGCCTTTTGCTTGTCAAAACTGCTCACTGTACCTTGCGGAGCAAGGGAAAACGAGGGAAGGAAAGCTAACTTAGCAGAGAGCAGTGTGGCTTTCGCCTCTTCTACACGGAGCTGTGCAGACAGGTAATCGGTGTTGCTTTCCAACCCCTGCTCAATAAGCGCCTGCAACTGCGGGTCGGTGAATAATTCACGCCAATCCACATTGCCCAGATTCGTGGTATCGACTGCTGCCGTCTCCTCACCGTAAAGGTTATCGGGTGCAGTCGTTTCAGGCTGATATTTGGTATATATACCGCAACTGCTCAACAGGGCAGTAACGGTAGTCAGTAGTAATATTTTCTTCATAATCTTTTTACATTATTTCTTTTCTTCATTGCCAAAAGCACTCTTTTCCGCATAGCTTTTCTCCTTTTCCAACAACACTTGCGCATCGGGTTCCTCTTCCATCGGCTTGCGAATCTTCTCTTGCAGGAACTCGAAGATGATATAGAAAACAGGAACGACAAAGAGTAATGCCAGTGTCCCGACAGCCATACCGCCCACGACGCCTGTACCCAGAGAACTGTTTCCGTTTGCACCCGCACCGGTGGAGAACATTAACGGAAGCATACCGAAGATCATGGTCAACACCGTCATCAGGATAGGGCGCAAACGAACCTGTGCGGCAGAATAGGCGGACTCTACAATACCCATACCCTTACGGCGACGTTCGATGGCGTATTCGGTAATCAGGATGGCAGTCTTCGCCAATAATCCGATCAGCATAATCACCCCCGTCTGCAAATAGATGTTATTCTCCAGCCCAAAGAGTTTCGCAAACAGGAAACTTCCCATCAGTCCGAAAGGCACGGACAGGATGACGGCAAACGGAATGAAGAAGCTTTCATAGAGGCAAGAAAGAATCAGATAAATAAGCAATACGCACACTGCATAAATGAACAGGGTCTTTCCGCCGCCGCTATTTGATTCCTCACGTGCCATACCGCCATATTCATAACCATAACCTGTCGGTAAAGTCTGCGCCGCCACTTCTTCAATCACTTTCTGCACTTCACCGGAAGAATAACCTTCGGCCGGGTTCACATTGGCAGTGATAGAACTGTAGAGGTTAAAGCGATTGGCTACCTCAGGACCTAACACTTTCTTCAGGGTAACAAACTGGCTGACAGGAGCCATCTCCGAACCGTTGCGTACAAACATATTGTTTAAGGCATGCTCATCCAGACGGTATTCGGGCGACGCCTGCATCATGACACGATATACCTTTCCAAACTGATTATAGTTGGAGATATATGCACCACCGCAATAACTGCCCAATGCATCGAGCACCGTCGCGGGAGAAACACCGGCACGCTTGCATTTGGCTGCATCCACATCCACCGATATTTGCGGGAAATTCATGGCGTATGATGTATAAGCCATTGCCACTTCGGGATGCTGATTGAGTGCACCGAGGAACTGCATCACCGAGTTGTAGAAGGTAGTCATGTCACCGCCTGTCCGGTCTTGAAGGTTCAGTTCGATGGAGTTACCCATACCGTATCCGGGAATCATACCGGGCTGGAAGCTGAATATCTGTGCATCCTTAATCTGATAGAACTGCGCATTGAGCCGCGCTACCACCGCATCCGATGTATGTTCGTCACCCTTTCGTTCGCCCCAGTCTTTCAGACGAATCACAATCAAACCATAGGAAGTTCCCTGACCGGAAAGAAATCCGTATCCTGCCACACGTGAGTAATGCTCTATTTCGGGCGTCTTCTTCAGGATATCCTCCAGTTTGTCCATTACCTTATTGGTCTCTTCGAGGGTACTGCCCGGCGAGGTAGCAATGTTTACCATGATAACGCCTTGGTCTTCCTGAGGAACCAAACCTGTCTTGGTAGTACTCATGAAGTAAACCAACAGTACAATTGTGGCTGCCAGCGAAGCCCATACCATCCACCGGCGGCGGATAAAGAACAGGACTCCTTTCTTATATTTCCCCAATACGGCATTAAACGAAGCATTGTAGGCCGCACGCACCCGTCCGTTGATGCTCTTCGCACTCTTGGTTCCGTCTGACGGACGCATCATGATGGCACAAAGCGCCGGACACAAAGTCAGAGCCGAAATCATGGAGATACCTACGGAAGTTGCCATCGTGATACCAAACTGGGTATAGAAGATTCCGGAAGTTCCTCCTGTAAATGTAACAGGAATAAATACTGCCATAAAGACACACGTACATGAAATGATAGCCATCGTCACATCGCCCATGGCATCTTTCGTTGCCAAGTAAGACGACTTATATCCGGCATCGAACTTGGACTGAACAGCTTCCACCACTACAATGGCATCGTCCACCACCGTACCGATGGCAAGCACCAATGCAAAAAGCGTCAGGATATTGATACTGAATCCCGCAGCCATCAGGCAGGCAAAGGTTCCAATCAGCGATACAATGATGGAGATGGACGGAATGAGTGTACTCTTGAAATCCTGGAGGAAGAAATACACTACCAAAACTACCAGGATAATAGCGATTACCAGCGTTTCCACCACATTGTGTATAGAAGCGAAAAGGAAGTCGTTGGAGCTCATCATGTTGACAAACTCGGTGCCCTGAGGCAAATCCTTTTCCATTTCCTTCATCTGCTTTGAAATCGATTCGTTCACGGCGGTAGCATTTGAGCCGGCCGTCTGGAACACGATGAACATGACAGCGGGCTTGCCGTCCATCTCACTGCTGAAGCTATAGGTCTGCGTACCCAGCTCCACATCCGCTACATCTTTCAGGCGGAGCACAGAGCCGTCGGCTTGTGCACGAACTACGGTATTGCGGAATTCATCCACGCTTTTCAATCGCCCGCGATACTTCATGGTGAACTGAAAGACATTCTTTGAATTCTCACCCAACGAGCCGGTAGGCGCTTCGATATTTTGCTCGCCGAGCACCGCCGTGACATCCGAAGGCACAAGGCCGTATTGCGCCATGCGTTCCGGATGCAGCCAAATACGCATACTATACGTGTCTCCCAACATCATCACATCGCCCACTCCTTCTACACGCTTGATTTGAGGAATGATATTAATGTCCATGTAGTTTCCCAAGAATATCTTGTCATAACGTCCGTCGGTACTTGCCAACGCATTGATTTGCAAGAAGCTGGTCTGTCGTTTCTGGGTTGTCACACCGATTTTCGTCACTTCGGCAGGCAGCAAACCCTGAGCTTTGGACACTCGGTTCTGCACATTGACAGCCGCCATATCGGGGTCCGTTCCCTGTTTGAAATACACCTCGATAGTAGCCGTACCCGCGTTCGTAGCAGTAGAAGTGATATACATCATATCCTCCACACCGTTGATACTTTCTTCCAACGGCATGATAACACTATTCATCACAGCATCGGCATCGGCACCTGTATAAGTGGCAGATACCTGCACAGTAGGAGGAGCGATATCGGGATATTGCTCCACCGGCAATGAGAAAAGAGAAATCAATCCAATCACCAATATCAGAATGGAGATGGAGATAGCCATTACCGGCCTTTTTATAAATATATTTCCTTTCATGACAATTGTTCTCCTTCTTATTTAACCACAGTTCCTTCGCGTACCAATCCCGCACCTTCGGAAATAATCTCATCGCCCGCTTTCAATCCGTCGAGCACGACATATTCGCGTCCGTCATTGATGCCGGCCACGGAAATCAATGTAGAGACAGCCTTGCCATCCACCACTTTGTAGGCAATCGTTTTGTCCTGTATCTGCACCGTTGCACCCTGTGGGATGACGATACAATCTTTATAGACACTGGGGATTACCACATTGCCCGATGCACCACTGTGCAGCAATCTTGACTCATTGGGGAAAACGGCACGCGCCACCACCGTACCTGTCTGGCGGTCAATCACTCCGCTGATGGATTCGATAATCCCACGCTTGTCATACACCGAATTATCATTGAGGCGGAGTTCCACTTCGGGCATATTCTTCAGTGCCTCGTCCATACTACCATATTGGCGGGTTAAGGAAAGAAGCTGGTTCTCGGTCATCGAGAAATAAACATACATATCCGAATTGTCGGAAACCGTTGTCAACGGTTGCTGTATGCTAGGGCCTACCAATGCGCCGGCACGGAAAGGCAATGCACCCACCACTCCGTTGCTCGGACTCTTCACCTCTGTGTATGATAAGTTGTTGCGGGCACTCACTTCTTGTGCCTGTGCCTGCGAGAGTTGCGCCTTGGCAGTGAGATAATTGTTCTCGGCAGTTTTCAGATTATATTGTGAAACCACCTTTTGGGCATACAGTTCTTTTGTGCTGGTATAGGTCAATTCAGCCGTGGCAAGTCCTGCCTTGGCAGCTTCCACATTGGCGAGGGCTGTTGTCAGTGCCGCTTTGTAAGGCACTTGGTCAATGATGAAAAGCAACTGCCCCTTGCGCACCTTCTCACCCTCGGAAACGCAGAGCCGTTCGATAGTACCCGACACTTGCGGATAAATGTCGATATCCTGTCGTCCGCGAATCGTTGCCGAATAGGAAGTAGACAATTCCTTGTCGGCAGTAGTTACTTTCATTATTGCATAGTTAGCACTCGTTTGCGCCTCCGGTGCCTGCTTGCAGGAGGTCATCCACAATGTACAACCGATTACTCCCATCAGTCGCATCCATTTTTTGTTTACTGTTATCATATTGATTGTCTTTATTAAAAACTGACGGCAAAAGTAGACCAAAGCCTGAAAGACCGAGTGACCTATATTCCTCCGATAATGTTCTATTTTCGCCATTTATCTTTTTTAATAATAAGCCACTGTATGATAGGGAAATATCGAACAGTAATTGCGCATTATGGGACACATCGATTATCCCATTATTCGCCAACTTTGCAGTGACTAAAAAATGAATCTTATGGAAAAAGGCATAATAAAGAATGTCGGTATAGAGGACTTTAAAGCAAACGAAAACTTTGTAGACTATGTGGACGACGACTTTCTGGTGGCAAACAGTTTAGAGAATATCCCTTATAGTAATGACGCTGTCAGACTGAATTGTTTTCTGCTGATTTTCTGCATAGAGGGTTGCATCCAACTGGATATGAATAACAAGACTTATCAATTGCAAAAGAATGACCTTATTTTCGGAATGCCTTCCGTCATCATCAGCCACACAATGCTGAGTCCGAAACACAAAATAAGCGTATTGGGATTCTCCACTCATCTTCTGCAACACATTTTCAAGATGGGAAAGAATGCATGGAATACTGCCACTTATCTTCATAACAATCCCATCAAGCACGTGGGGGAAAACAAATACATTATCTTCCAATATTACAAGGATTTGATAATGACCAAGATAAACAGCAAGCCCCATCCTTATCACAGAGAGTCTATGAAGTATCTGTTTTCGTCCATCTTATGCGACATCATTGCCATTATTACAAAAGAAATACCACAAGAGGAAATAGAAAATAAACCGAAGAACGGGCTCAAGCAGAACGAGTATATATTTCGTCGTTTTATCGAGAAACTGGCGGCAGATAATGGAATGCATCGTTCGGTGAGTTATTATGCCGACGCTCTTTTCTATAGTCCCAAGTATCTTTCAAAGGTCATTAAGGATACTTGCGGCAGGAATCCGTTGGACTTGATTAATGAACATGCCATGGAACACATTAAATATCAATTGAGGAATTCGGATAAGTCTATCAAAGAAATAGCCGAAGAGTTCAATTTCTCTAATCAGTCTTTCTTCGGCAAGTATGTGAAGGCGCATTTAGGAGTATCACCGCAGCAGTACCGGGGTGAGAAGGGAAAAAAGACATGTTAAGTACTATCGGCATTAAAAAAGCATTGCACGAATTGATGACGAATTGCACAAAACAATAAAGGTATTATATTCCGCATCAATCCGTGCAATCTGTATTAAAAGAAGATAAAACGGCTCAGTTTGAAATCTTGGGGATTAACATTTTCTAATTCTCTTTTACGCATACACATTCGGGGACAGTCATTATTCTTGGTGATTTAAATATCATATCACAAACGAAGGGAAGAGTAAGCCTTTTCTTAGGGTCAGCCAAGGTCTTTTAAACGGAAGATTATTACAGTCTGCGGCAATGGACTGTACAGTCTACTGCAATGGACT
>ENA-ORRE01000909-ORRE01000909.1-human-gut-metagenome-genome-assembly--contig:-NODE-909-length-21548-cov-8.524031_pt1 | contig 21548 bp, 18 predicted proteins | sample MGYA00242171_ERZ509126 | MGnify/ENA primary metagenome ERZ509126 (study PRJEB26280, sample SAMEA2338648) | human gut metagenome | biome: human gut; feature: human-associated habitat; material: faeces... | reverse complement strand
CCGCTCGGCGTTCTGGCCAATGCGCGGGATGGAATCCAGCAGGCCCTTGGTATAGGGGTGCATGGTATGGTCAAACAGCTCAAAGGTTTCGGCCTGTTCCATGATCTTGCCTGCGTACATGACATACACATAGTCACAGATTTCCGCCACAACGCCCATGTTATGGGTGATGATCAGCACGCTCATGCCGGTTTCGTCCCGCAGCTCCTTCATCAGGCGCAGGATCTGGGCTTCAATTGTCACATCCAGTGCGGTGGTGGGCTCATCGGCAATCAGCAGCTTGGGCTTGCATACCATGGCCATGGCAATCATCACGCGCTGGCGCATGCCGCCGGAAAGCTCGTGCGGGTAGCAGTCATAGCGCTTTTCCGCTTCGGGGATGCCAACACGCTGGAACATTTCCACCACGCGCTGCTTGGCTTCCGCCTTGCTCATAGTCGGGTTATGCACCAGCAAAGTTTCGCGCACCTGGCGGCCCACCTTGAGCACCGGGTTCAGGCTGGTCATCGGCTCCTGAAAGATCATCGAAATATCATTGCCGCAGATCTTGCGCAGCTCTTTATCCGAAAGTCTGGTCAGGTCCTGATCTTCAAACCGGATGCTGCCGCCCGCCACGCGGCCGGGGTATTTCAGCAGGCCCATAATGGATTTGGCGGTCATGCTTTTGCCGCAGCCGCTCTCCCCCACCAGGCCGATGATCTTGCCCTTGGGAATATCCAGGTCCAGGCCATCCACCGCCGGGGCCACGCCTTTTTCGGTAAAGAAATAGGAGTTCAGGCCGCGGATTTCCAGAACATTATTATTATTTTCCATCTTTTACTTCTCCCCCGCCGTTACTGGTTCTTCATGTAGGGGTCCAGCACATCGCGCAGACCGTCACCCAAAAAGTTGAACGCCAGCACCACGATCATAATGGCAATGCAGGGTGCCAAGGCCAGCCAGGGCTGGGTGAACAAAAACTGCTTGGACTGGTTGACCATCAGGCCCCAGGATGCTGCCGGGGGCTGTGCGCCGATGCCCAAAAAGCTCAGCGAGCTTTCAGACAGAATGGCAGAGGGAACATTCAGGGTAAACAGAACGATCAATGAGGGAATGCAGTTGGGCAGGATATGCTTGAGCATGATTTTGCCGTTGCTGACGCCGATCGAACGGGCAGCCTCAACATATTCGCTCTCCTTCAGGCTCAGGGTCTGGCTGCGCACCACGCGGGCCACACTGGCCCAGCTGGTGAGGGAAAGCGCGATAAACAGGTTGACGGTGGACTGGCCCAGGGTGTACATAACCACCATGGCCAGCAGCAGGGACGGGATGGACAGCATGATATCCGCCAGGCGCATGATGACATAATCCACCCAGCCGCCAAAGTAACCGGCCAGCAGGCCAAAGAAGATGCCCACCACCAGCGAGATGATGCTGGGCAGAATGCCGATGGTAAGCGAGAGGCGCGAACCATACAGAATACGGGAGAACACATCGCGGCCCAGTTCATCCGTGCCAAACCAGTGGGCAGCGCTGGGGCCCTGCAAACGGCTGATCAGGTCCTGCTCAGCCTCACCATAGGGGGCCAGAACGGGAGCAAAAATAGCTATCAGGATGACAACCAGAATCAGCACAGCCGAAAAGGCGGCCAGCTTGTTCTGGCGGCACATGCGCAGCAGCTGTTCTTTCAGGCCGTCCTCTTCGCCGATCTGGCTTTCCAGTTCCTGCGGCTGGGCATTTTTCAACATTTCGTCTGCCATGGCTTATGCCTCCTTTCTGATGCGCGGGTCCAGCACAGAATACAGCAGGTCCGCAATCAGATTGCCTGCAATGACCAGCACGGTGGTAAACAGCACGGTCCCCTGCAGCACCGGCATATCACGGTTCTGGATTGCTGTGGTGGCAAGGCGGCCGATGCCGGGAATGGCAAAAATGCTCTCGGTGATAACCGCGCCGGACAGCATGCCGGAAAACTGCAATGCCATCATGGTAATGACCGGCAGCATGGAGTTTTTGAGCGCATGGCCCAGAATGACCGCCTGCTTGCGCAGGCCTTTGGCACGGGCGGTATCAATATAATCCGCCTGCATCACTTCCAGCAGGCTGGAGCGCGTCATACGGGCAATGCTGCCTGCGCTGTTCCAGCCCAGGGCAATGGCGGGCAGAATCATGGAAAGGAAGGTACCATCCAGCGTAAGCGGGAATGCCTTGATTTTGAAGGCAAACAGGTATTGCAGAAGCAGCGCCACCATGAAAATAGGCATGGAAACGCCAGCCAGCGAAACGCCCATGAACAGGTGGTCCACAAGGCTGTTCTGCCTGATGGCTGCTATAATACCGGTGCCAAGGCCCAGCACCCAGGCGAACAGCGCCGCCAGCAGGGCCAGGCCCAGGTGCAGGCAGCGGCGCACGGCGCCATAGCGCCGCTGGGCGGCGGCACGGGACACCATGCGGCTCAGGGCCACCGGCAGTCCCGCTGTAGACAGCACCAGCAGCAGACTGTAAATGTTGTACGCGGCGTAGAAATGCGCCATGCCCTCCCGGTCCAGCAGGTTCCCCAGCGGGATCTTGTACAGGGCACCCAGCAGCTTTGTCACCGCCACAGCCCCGGCCAGAATGGCCGCGCCGCCCATGAAGTTTTGCCGCCGGTGGGTCATGGTGCCTCCTTATCTCACCGCGCCATCTCCTGATGGAAGCGGCGGAACGCCTCTAAATTCTCCGTCAGCTTTTCCGGCCGCTGGATATACTCCAGCGGGAATTTGGGGTGGAACACGCGCTCGATGCGGTTCCGCTTTGCGTCCACCATCTTGGTGGAGCCGCCTGCGCCCAGGGACAGGATGCTGTGCAGCTCCTCCATGATGTAGATATTATACAGGCCCTCCGCCCCGGATATGCACCAGCCTACATTCTCAAAGCTGCCGGACATATATTTCTGGCGGTAGAGGTAATAGGGGGCGAAGCCCTTTTCCCGCAGCGCCGGGTCGGCGTAGTCCAGCATGGCCGCCACGTCCTCCGCCGAGGGGATAGGCAGGCCCTCCAGCAGGATGCGGCTGCCCTTCTTCAGACTCAGGGTGTGCACGGTGATGTTGTCCGCGCCGAAGGTCAGGCACGTATCCAACGTCCGGCGAAAGCCCTCCGGTGTGTCGGCGGGCAGCCCGGCGATCAGGTCCATGTTCACATGGGGAAAGCCCATGGACGTGGCCAGCTCCATGGCCTTTTCGATATCCTCCGGGCTGTGCTTCCGGCCGATGGCGGAGAGCACCCGGGGCTCCAGCGACTGGGGATTTACGCTGATCCGGTCCGCACCGTGATCCAGCAGCACCTGCAGCTTCTCCCGGTCGATGGTGTCCGGCCGTCCCGCCTCGATGCAGTATTCCACGCAGTTGGACAGGTCGAAATTCCGGTTCACCGCCGTCAGCAGCGCATCCATTTGACTGGCGGACAGGGTGGTGGGCGTGCCGCCGCCCATGTAGAACGACTTGATCCGCAGGCCTGCCTCCTTCACCATGCGGCCCGCGGCCTCCACCTCCGCCGTCAGCGCCGCCAGATACGGCTCCATCAGCTTGAGGGATTTTTCCACCGACGCCGACACGAAGCTGCAATAGGCGCAGCGGGTGGGGCAGAAGGGGATGCCGATGTACAGAGAGATGTCCTCGGGGCGCAGGTCGCTCCTGGCCTTCAGGCCCGCCTCGGCGCTCTCCAGCGCCAGACGCCGCCGCGCCGGGGAGACGCAGTACGTATCCCGCAGTACCCGGTCCGCCTGGGCGGGGGTCATGCCGTCCTCCAGCATGGTCCGCACCAGCTTGGCCGGGCGGATGCCCGTCAGCGCGCCCCAGCTGGGCGTCACGCCGGTGACGTCCCGGGCCGCCCGGAAAAAGGACAGCTTCAGCGCACGCTGACGCAGGCGTTCCCGTTCGTATGCGTCGGAAACGCCTGCGGTCCGAACGCGGGCCTCGCCCCGCGCCGTTTTGCCGCCATAGGTCAGTGTCGTGACCCCGGTGGCATATACATTGCCCTCATGCAGTGTGACCTCCGCGTGGCTGTCCCCGTCCTCGCCCTCATATACCGGGCGCTCCTCCGGAAAAAAGGCCAGCAGGCTCTGCTCGATGGCGTAGCGGTCCTCGTGACCGCGCAGGTTCAGCTTCATTGCGCCGTCCCCTGCCGCATATAGGGGTTCATGCGGCGCTCAAAGTCCAGCGTCGTTTCCCGGTCATGGCCGGGCAGGACCCGCCAGTCGCCCTCCAGCGCCGCCAGACGGCCCAGGGAGGCGAGCATCTTGGGATAGCTGCCGCCGGGGAAGTCGCATCGTCCGCAGGAGCAGCGGAACAGGGTATCCCCGGCAAAGATCACGTGCTCCCGGTCCAACAGCAGACACACGGAGCCCTCGGAGTGGCCCGGTGTTTCCATGACCCGCAGGGACAGCCCGCCCAGGGGCAGCACGTCGCCCTCCTTATAATACCGCTGGTGCTGCTCGTCCACCCGGGTGAACAGCAGCTCGCCGCCCCGCCCGGTCACGCTGTCCTTCTCGTGGATGTACACCGGCACGTCCGGGTATCTCTCCAACAGGGGCCGCACGGCGGAGGTGTGGTCAAAGTGCCCGTGGGTCAGCAGGATATATTTGAGCGCGCAGCCGCTTTGGCGCACCAGCTGCTCCACCCGGGCGGCATCGTCGCCGGGGTCGATCAGGGCACAGACCTTCGCGTCCTCGTCGCACAGCAGGTAGCAGTTGGTCATGATAGGGCCCACTTGCAGTGTTTTGATGGTCATGGTGTCCTCCTTACAGGGTGTCGGTGTCCAGAATGATGGTCAGCGGTCCGTCGTTCAGGCTGTCCACCTGCATATAGGCGCCGAATTCACCCGTCTCGGTGTGAAAGCCCTTGTCCCGGCACAGCTGCACGAACTTTTCGTACAGGGGGATGGCCACCTCCGGCCGCGCCGCCGCCAGAAAGTCCGGCCGCCGGCCCTTCTTGCAGTTGGCGTACAGCGTGAACTGGGACACGATCAGCAGCTCTCCGCCCACATCCGTCAGGCTGCGGTTCATTTTTTCATGTTCGTCCTCAAAGATACGCAGGCCCGTCAGCTTGTCGGCCAGCTTTACCGCCTGTGCCTCGGTGTCCTCATGGGTCACACCCAGCAGCACCAAAAAGCCCTCGCCGATCTGTCCGATGACCTTGCCGTCCACGGAAACGCTGGCGTGTTTTACACGGGTCAATACAGCACGCATAATTCTATCTCCTTTATACTGTTTGTATTCACATTGGCCTTATCCGGCCGGTCTTGTCACCCGCATGACGCCCGATATCTGCTCCAGCCGCCGCATGACGGTCCGCAGCTGCTCACTGTCCGGCACGTCGATGTCCAGCGACAGCAGGGCAAAGCCGTCCGGCGTGCTCCGGGCATTCAGCGAGGAGACGTGAGTCTTGGTGCTGGACAGCACCGTGGATACGTCCATGATGATGTTGATGCGGTCCTTGGCGGTGATCTCCAGCGTGGTGCGGTAGCTCTCCCGCGTGTCGCTGCCCCAGGAGACCTTGATCCACCGGCCCGCCTCGCTGGGCTTGCGCCGGGCCGGGTCCGCGTTGGGACAGTCCGCCCGGTGCACGGAAATGCCGTAGCCGCGGGTGATGAAGCCCACGATATCGTCTCCCGGCACAGGGGTGCAGCACTTGGAGAACTTCACCAGACAGTTGGTCAGACCCTCCACCACGATCCCCTGCTCGCCCTTGGCGCGCTGGGGCACAGCGGGACGCATGAGCTGCGGCTGGTCCGCCACGGGGACCTCCGCCTGCCGTTCCGTCTGATGCTGGTGGATGATGCGCTGAATGTCCTCCCGCAGCCGGCCGACGACCTTCAGTGCCGAAATGCCGCCGTAGCCGATGGCGGCGTACATATCGTCCAGTGACGTGAAGCACAGCTTCTTCAGCATGCCGGGCAGGTTCTCCTCGTTGGTCAGCTCCTTCAGCGTCACGCCGGTGCGCTTCAGCTCCGACTCGAAGCTCTGCCGCCCGTTGACGATGTTCTCGTCCCGCTTTTCCTTCTTGAACCACTGGCGTATCTTGCTGCGGGCGTTGCTGCTGCGGGCGATCTTCACCCAGTCACGGCTGGGACCGTGGGCGGATTTGCTGGTCATCACCTCCACCACGTCGCCGTTGCGGAGGTGGTAGTCGAACTGCACGATCCGCCCGTTGACCTTGGCGCCCACCATGTGGTTACCGATGGCGGAGTGTATGGTATAGGCGAAGTCGATGGGCGTGGCGCCGGCCGGCAGGTTGATCACGTCGCCGTTGGGCGTGAACACGAACACCTCGTCGGCGAACATGTCCACCTTCAGTGAGTGGATGAAGTCCTCGGCGTCGGCGTCCTCCTGATTTTCCAGCAGGCGGCGCACCCACTCATAGCTGCGCTCGTCCCCGGCGCCCTGGCCGTTCTGCTTGTACTTCCAGTGGGCGGCCACGCCGTACTCCGCCACCTCGTGCATCTCCTTCGTCCGGATCTGTACCTCGAAGGGGATGCCGCTTTCGCCCACCACCGTGGTGTGCAGGCTCTGGTACATATTGGGCTTCGGCGTGCCGATGTAATCCTTGAACCGGCCCAGAATGGGCTTAAACAGGTCGTGGATGATGCCCAGCACGTTGTAGCAGTCCGCCACCGTGTCCACGATGACCCGGAAGGCGAACAGGTCGAACACATCGTCCAGGCTCTTGTTCTGGGTGTACATTTTGCGGTAGATGGAGTAGGGGTGCTTCATCCGGCCGTAGACCGTGGCGTCGATGCCCTCCTCCTTCAGCCGCGTGACGATGCGGTCATGCACGGCGGACATGAACCCGTCGTACTCCGCGGCCTTTTCGTCCAGCGCTTCGGTGATCTCCCGGTAGCCCACCGGGTCCAGATACTTCAGCGACAGGTCCTCCAGCTCCCATTTCATCTTCTGCATACCCAGTCGGTGTGCGATGGGAGCGTAGATCTCCATAGTCTCAAAGGACTTCTGCTTCTGCTTCTCCGGCGTCTGGTACTCCATAGTCCGCATATTGTGCAGCCGGTCGGAGATCTTGATGAGGATGACCCGGATGTCCTTGGCCATGGACATGAGCATCTTCCGCAGGTTCTCCATCTGCTCCTCTTCTTTGGAGGTGTAGTGGACCCGCGTCAGTTTGCTGACGCCCTCCACCAGATCCGCCACCGTAGGGGAAAACAGCTTTGCCAGCTCCTCGTGGGTGGCGGTGGTATCCTCGATGGTGTCGTGCAGCAGGGCCGCCACAATAGACTCTGTGTCCAGGTGCAGCTCCTCCGCCACGATCTGTGCCACCGCCAGGGGATGTGTGATAAAGGGCGAGCCGTCCTTGCGGTTCTGCCCCGCGTGGTGGGTATCAGCGAATTCATAGGCGGCGCGTATCTGGTCAAAGCCCGCCGCCGGGTTGTAGCCCTTTACCGTCTCCACAAGATGTTCGTATTGCTCCTGAGGTGTCACAGCGCACCGCCTCCCTTCTCGTTATCGTTTTGCAGCGTGTTCATCAGCGGCGACTGATCCAGTGCTACGTGTTGTCCCCGCCGCAGGTGCAGCGTGATGGCGTCGCCGTTCAGCTGCCAGTCCAGCAATCCCCGTTCCCGGAACACCGCGGCGCACATGGCTGCCCGCAGTACCGGTTCCGCGCCGCCCAGCTCCGCCGCCATCAGCCGCAGCAGCGGCAAGCGGTCTGTGGTCAGCCCGTCCTCGGGCACTGTCCGGTCTAAAAACCGCCAGGCGGCGGCGAATTGCTCCCGGGTGGGCAGCGCCCGCCGCGCCTCCCGCAGAGAAACGGCCTTTCCGGCGGCACACCGGTGGGCCAGTGTCAGCGCCTCCTGCTCCCGCCCGCTGGCGCAGAGGGAGGGCCGGATGTCCACCATCTGCAGCTGCACCGTCCGGCTGCCCCGGAACTCATTGATCTGCAAATAAAATGCCGCGTCCACCCGGTCGCCCGGATGGCACCCGCAGCGCTCGGCCACGGTGGAGAAGAATATGCCGTCGAACTGGGCGCAGCCCTTGCCCAGCCGCAGCTTCAGGTGTCGGTTCTGGCCCACGTTCTGGGTCCGCAGCAGCGTGGCGCCCAGCAGGCAGAACAGCGGTCTGGTGTTGCCGCTGCCATAGGGCTCCAGCACGGACAGGGCCTCCAGCTCCTCCAGCGTCACCGCGGCGGGGTGGGCGATGGCCACGTCGATCTCCAGCGCCGACTCCGGCTGCTGTCCGCCGCAGTAGCTGCGGGCGTATTCATTCATCCGGTCCCGGAAGGCCGGTATGTTGTCCCGGTCGATGGTAAAGCCCGCCGCCAGCTCATGTCCGCCGAAGCCCAGCAGCAGGTCCTTGCAGTTTTCCAGTGCGGCGAACAGATTAAAGCCGCCCCAGCTGCGGCAGCTGCCTTTGCCGGTGCTGCCGTTCAGATGGATCATAAAGCTGGGCCGGGAGTATTTTTCCGACAGGCGGCTGGCCACGATGCCCACCACGCCCTGGTGCCACCGGCTGCTCTCCAGCACCAGCGCGCTGCGCTGGCGCTCCGGCATCCGGTCGATCATCTCCTCCGCCTGGGTGTAGATATCCTGCTCTACGTTCTGGCGCTCCCGGTTCAGAGCGCACAGCTCCTTAGCCATGGCCTCCGCCGCGGCGGGATCGGTGCACAGCAGCAGCTCCGCCGCCTTGTCCGCCGCGCCCATGCGTCCGGCAGCGTTGATCCGCGGCGCCAGCACGAAGCCGATCTGCACCGAGGAGATCTCCTTCCCGCTCAGACCCGCCTCCCGCAGCAGGGCGTGCAGGCCGATAAAGTCCGAATGCTCCAGCGTGGCCAGCCCGCGGGAGACGATGGTGCGGTTTTCGCCGGACATCTGCATGACGTCCGCTACCGTGCCGATGGCCGCCAGCGTGCAGTACCGGGCAAAGAGAGGCTCCTCCCGGTCCGGCCCGCCCAGGGCCAGCACCAGCTTCAGCGCCACACCGCAGCCGGCCAGATGCTTGAAGGGGTACGCGCAGTCCGCCCGGTGGGGGTCCACCACAGCCACGGCCCGGGGCAGGACCTCTCGGCACTCGTGGTGGTCGGTGATGACCACGTCCAGCCCCAGTGAGTTGGCGTAGTCCACCTCCTCCACACCAGTGATGCCGCAGTCCACCGTTACCAGCAGGCGCACGCCCTGGTCGTACAGCCCCTTGATGGCGTCACGGCTGAGACCGTAGCCGTCCTCGATGCGTCGGGGAATGTAGTGCACCACGTCGGCGCCCCGGCTCTTGAGATAGTCTACCAGAATACAGGTGGCGGTAATGCCGTCCACATCATAGTCGCCGAACACGGCGATCCTCTCGCCATTCGCGATCGCCTGCTGCACACGCGCCGCGGCCTTGTCCATGTCCCGCATCAGGAAGGGACTGATGGTCAGCTTGTCCTCACGCTCCAGAAAGGCAGCGGCCTGCTCCGGCGTTTCGATGCCGCGGGCGGAGAGCACGGCGGCCACCAGATAGGGATAGCCGGCCGCGCGCAGACATGCCTGCGCCTCCGGCTTTTCCGGCGCGATATGCCACTTGCTGAACCGCACGGCGGTCACCTTCCTCTCTGCATGATAAATGGAACTTTCATCCCATGATAACATTACTAATACTTTATTATATCAACATCGTGCGGAAAGGTAAAGAAAAAATTTCTTTTCCGCACCTGTTCGGAAAAGAAAACAACAGCTTGCAATCCGCGGCCATATGGTCTATGATGGATACAATACAGACAGAATCGAGGAACTGCTCATGCGCCCTGACGGAAAGCGAGTAAAGGACCTGCCCCCCATCGTGGCAGCCATTCCCTACATCATGCCCAAGCGGTACGATGCCTGGAACACCATCACCGAAAACATCGACGAGGAGGGCATCAAGGCCTATATCCGCGAAAAACGGCGCGCTGGGATCCGCATCAACCACATGGCGGTGATCATCGCCGCCTATTACAAGGCCTATCAGACCAACCCCAAGCTCAACTGGTTTGTGGTCAACAGTCATCTCTATGAGCGCAACCATTTCTGCGTCTCCTTTGTCATCCTGAAAAAGCGAGCCGACGGCAGCCCGGATGAGACGACGCTGAAGATCTATCTGGAGCCCAAGGACACTATTTTCACCATCAACCAGAAGATCGCCGATGCCATCGCCGTCAACAGCCAGACGGAGCAGAAGAACAGTACCGACAAGTTCGCCAAGATGATGTTCTCCATCCCCGGCCTGCCCAAGTTCGTGATCTGGCTGGCCTACCATCTGGACAAGCATGGCCTGCTGCCCCGGAAGATCATCGACCTGAGCCCCTTCCACACCAGTATGTTCATCACCAACCTGGCTTCTATCAAGACCAGCTACATCCACCACCACTGCTATGAATTCGGCACCACCAGCGTGTTCGTCTGCATGGGCAAGCCGGTGCCTAACTACATGAACGGTGACCTGACCAAGAAGATGATGCCTTTGGGCATCGTTATGGACGAGCGTATCTGTACCGGTTATGAGTACGCCGCCTTCTGTCACGACTTCCGCAGGTGCCTGCGGGACCTGACCTGTCTGGAGACGCCCTTCGACGGCAGCGCCCCGGCTGAGATGCCGCAGGCAGAGGAAGCGGCTCCCGCCGAAGCGTGAATACAACAAGCCCCGGAGCGATGCCCCGGGGCTTGTTCTCTGCATATTACCAGTTGTCCTCGCCAAAGGGGTCGTGGGGACGGAACTGATCGTCGTCCTCCGGCCGCGGCGGGAAGAAGCCTACGCCCTTGATCTTTTTGATCTCCTGGAAGAAGGCGATGTTGCTCTGGGCGATGTATGGCGCCACCCAGATATCCAGAATGCCCAGCGTCAGACCCACCAGAATATTCCATCCGATGAAGCTCAGATCCAGCACGAACAGCTGCCACTTGAAGCCCAGGGTCTGGGCCTTGCTCATGTTGAGGGCCTCCATGACGCCGATCTCCGGGTTTTCGCACAGGTTCAGCATAGCAAAGCGGTAGCGGTAGGCCGCCACGATGCCGGGGATCACCAGCAGAAACGTCCACAAGAGAATGAAAATGTACTGCACGATGAACAGCAGGATGACCTTCCCGGCAAAGGCAAAGCCATCGAACAGGGTGACGAAGGGCATCTCCTCACCCCGACGGATGCCCAGGTGGTACAGGGACGCACCGACGTTGAGCACTACGCCCAGCAGCGTGCAAACGATAGACACGAACCACACCGCAAAAGCGGGGAACGCCCGGTGCAGCGCCAGGAAGCTCAGATCCATATCGAACCGCAGGGAGTAGACATAGGCGAACTCGTCGTCCATCTGCACATAGTCGCTGATGCCGTTGATGACGAACATGATGGCCAGCAGCACCAGCGTAAACAGGTAAGGGCTGACCTGTGCGGTTTTCAGCAGCACCTTGGACTCCCGCTTCAGGGAACCACGGTCAAGTACCATACTAAAATACCATCCTTTCGGAATAGAGTTTGATATCCGGCGGAGGACCGTCTGCCGCAGTGCAGGAAGTTTTTTCCGGCGGCATCCGTCCCTCTACCGTATAGTGTAGCACAGCTGCCCGAAAAACACAAGAGGCGGTCTTTGCCGGTGAAGTTTCCGACAAAAACCGCAAAAAAACGTGGGAATTTCAACGCGGGGCTGGACAAGAGAAAAGTTTTGTTGTAATATTTAAGACAGTATGCGGTGGCATAGCGCCACCCGGTAGTAAGATGAGGTGAAGACAATGGCACAAGCATTCTTTGGCGGCGTTCATCCCAACGACATGAAGGCCGCAACCAATGAAAAGGCCATCGAAAAGCTGGCGGCGCCGGCTGAGGTGGTCATTCCCATGTCTATGCACATCGGTGCGCCTTGCAAGCCTATTGTAGCGGTAGGCGACAAGGTTAAAATTGGACAGAGGATCGGCGAACCCGGCGGATTTGTTTCCGCCCCCATCCACGCCAGCATCTCCGGCACGGTCAAGGCCGTGGAACCCCGTCCCTTCTCTATGGGCGGCAAGATGATGTCCGTGGTCATTGAAAACGATTTCCAGGATGAGGTCTCCGAGGAAGTCAAGCCCGTGGCGGATCCCGACAGCCTGACGCCCGAGCAGCTGGTGGAGATCGTCAAGAACGCCGGCATCGTCGGCCAGGGCGGCGCAACGTTCCCCACCCATGTGAAGATCTCTTCCGGTCTGGGCAAGGTGGACTATGTGATCATCAATGCCGCGGAGTGCGAGCCGTACATCACCGGCGACCACCGCACCTGTCTGGAGCGTCCGGAGCAGGTCATCAAGGGCGCGACCCTGCTGGCCAAGTGTTTCGGCGTGGATAAGGTGTACATCGGCATCGAGGCCAACAAGCAGAACGCGGCTGACGTCCTGAACGCCAAGATCGCGGAGCTGAACGCCCCCGTGGTGGTGGAGGTCCTGCACACCCGCTATCCCCAGGGCGCTGAGAAGCAGCTGGTCCAGGCCGTCTCCGGCCGTCAGGTGCCCAGCGGCAAGCTGCCTGCCGACGCGGGCTGCTGCATCTTCAACCTGAATACCACCTGCGCCATCTACCGCGCGGTGTATGAGGGTATGCCCGTGGTCAACAAGATCGTCACCGTCTCCGGTTCCGGCGTCATCGAGCCCAAGAACATCGAGTGCCCCATCGGCACCCCCATTACCAAGCTGTTTGACGCCTGCGGCGGCCTGAAGGACGAGACCTACAAGCTCATCATGGGCGGCCCGATGATGGGCCTGGCCCAGTACGACGTGGACGTCTCCGTAGGCAAGGGCACCGGCGCCATGCTGGCCTTCGCCGACAAGGAGGAGCAGTACGTCGAGGATCCCCAGTGTATCCGCTGCGGCAAGTGCGTGGGCGTGTGCCCCATCCGTCTGGAGCCCATTTTCATGTACAAGTACCTGATGAAGGGCGACGTGGACACCTGGCAGAACGTGCTGCACGGCATGGACTGCATCGAGTGCGGCGCCTGCACCTACACCTGTCCTGCCCGCCTGCCCCTGACCCATGCGTTCCGTCTGGGCAAGCAGGAGGTCAACAACGCGAGAATGGCCGCCAAGGCCAAGGCGGAGGCCGAAGCAAAGGCCGCTGCCGAAAAGAAGGAGGCGTAAACTATGACTGATTACAAGAATCTCAAGCTGATCGCGTCCTCCTCCCCCCACATCCGTTCCAACGAGGATACCCGCAGCATCATGCTGGACGTGATCATCGCGCTGCTGCCCGCACTGGCCTGGAGCGTGTACTGCTTCGGCTGGAAGGCCCTGCTGCTGACCGCTGTCTCCGTGGTATCCTGCGTGTTCTTTGAGTGGGCCTACCGCAAGGTCATGAAGAAGTCCTGCATGGTGGGCGATCTGTCCGCCGTGGTCACCGGTATCCTGCTGAGCTTCGTGTGCCCCGTTGATCTGCCCTGGTGGGTCATCATCATCGGCGCGTTCTTCTCCATCGTTGTGGTCAAGCAGCTTTACGGCGGCATCGGCTGCAACTTCCTGAACCCCGCGCTGGCGGGCCGTGCGTTCCTGCTGGCCAGCTATGCCACCTGGATGACCACCTGGGCCATCCCCCAGATCCGTCCCGATGTTACCTCCGCCGCCACCCCCATGGCCATTATGAAGGAGGGCACCGAGGAGGCGTTCACCACCCTGATGAGCAACTACTCCATCGGCGATATGTTCCTGGGCAAGGTCGGCGGCTCCCTGGGTGAGGTCTCCGCCCTGTGTCTGCTGGTGGGCGGTGTCTACCTGCTCATCCGCAAGGTCATCTCCTGGCAGATCCCCGTGGCGTACATCGGCACCGTGGCCATCCTGACCCTGATCGCGGCGCCCGCCGGTATCGACAACGTGCAGTATATGCTGTACAACGTGTTCGGCGGCGGCCTGATGCTGGGTGCCATCTTTATGGCTACCGACTATGCCACCTCCCCCGTCACCAAGCCCGGCCAGCTGATCTTCGGCCTCGGCTGCGGTCTGCTGACCTGCTTTATCCGCCGCTTCGGCTCCTATCCCGAGGGCGTCTGCTATTCCATCCTGATCATGAACTGCACCACCTGGCTGCTGGATAAGTACATCCGTCCCGTCATCTATGGTGCGCCCAAGAAAGAAAAGAAGGAGGCGGCGAAGTAATGAAGATCTCCGGTAAGTTTATTCTCAAGGTCGCCGGCACCTTGACTGTTATTTCCCTCGTTGTGGCCGCCCTGCTGGGTCTGGTCGACAACGTGACCGCCGACAAGATCGCCGCCATCGATGCGGAGAACACCCGCATCGCCATGAGCGCTGTGGCTCCCGAGGGCAGCGAGTTTGGCGACAAGCTGGACATCACCGACGACATGACCGCGGCGGCTGCCTCTCAGGGCGGCAAGCTGGTGGAGCTGTATCCCATGACCACCGCCGGCGCCGACAACGGCTATGTTATGAAGATCTCCGCCTCCGGCTCCCAGGGCAGCATCGTGATGATGGTGGGCGTGGACGCCGACAAGGCCATCACCGGCATCTCCGTGGTCAGCCACGCCGAGACGTCCGGCATCGGCACCAAGGTCGTGGGCAACGAGCCCAACGCCGCCGGCGAGCCGGTCCTGGATCAGTTCATCGGTGAGAGCGGCGCGGGCTCCCTGGTGGTGGGCAAGAACATCATCGCCGTCTCCGGCGCTACCGTCTCCACCAAGGGCATCAACATGGGCGCCAATGCCGCTCTGGCTGTTGCCGAGCTGCTGGGCTAAGAAAGGAGGAGCTGCATTTATGAATTTCGGTAAGCAACTGAAAGAGGGCCTCATCACACAGAACCCTGTGCTGGTGCAGGTGCTGGGTATGTGCTCCACCATGGCCATCACCACGTCGTTCTTCAACGGCCTGGGCATGGGCGTGTCCGTGCTCATTATCCTGACCCTCTCCAACATCTTCATCTCCCTGCTGCGCAAGATCATTCCCAACGAAGTGCGTATCGCCTGCTACATCGTGGTCATCGCCGGCTTCGTCACCTGCGTGGATCTGCTGCTCAAGGCGTTCGTTCCCGCCCTGTCCAGCTCTCTGGGCGTGTTTATCCCCCTGATCGTCGTGAACTGCATCATCCTCGGCCGTGCGGAGGGCTTCGCCTCCAAGAACGGCGTGGGTGCCTCCGCGGTGGACGGCATCTGCCAGGGCATCGGCTATACTCTCGTGCTGATCGTCATGTGCGTATTCCGTGAGTTCTTCGGCGCCGGCACGTTCGGCGGCGGTCTGCTGGGCGGCGGCGCACTGGGCAGCGCACCCGGCGTTGAGATCTTCCCCGCCGAGTACGGTGTCAGCGTGTTGACGCTGCCCGTGGGCGGCTTCCTGACGCTGGGCTGCCTCATCGCTGTGATGCAGTGGGCTCTGGCCAAGAGCGAAAAGAAAAAGGAGGCCAAGTAAGCTATGAGTGTGACTACCTTGCTCGCCATCTCTCTTGGCGCTATTCTGACCAATAACTTCATCTTTGCCCAGTTCCTGGGCATCTGCCCCTTCCTGGGCGTGTCCAAGAAGATCGACACGGCCATCGGTATGGGCGCCGCCGTGACCTTCGTTATGGGTCTGGCCTCCGCATTCTGCTACCTGATCAACATGGTGCTGGTGTCCCTGCATCTGGAGTTCATGCAGACCGTGGCCTACATTCTGGTCATCGCCGGTCTGGTGCAGTTCGTGGAAATGTTCCTGAAGAAGAACATCCCCACCCTGTACACCGCGCTGGGCGTCTACCTGCCCCTGATCACCACCAACTGCGCCGTGCTGGGCGTGGCTCTGCTGAATACCCAGAATGACTACAACTTCATCGAGTCCGTGGTCTACGGTATCACCGGCGGTCTGGGCTTCCTGCTGGCCATCTTCCTGTTCGCGGCTGTCCGCGAGCAGCTGGAGGTCTCCGGCGACAACCCCAAGGCCTTTGACGGCTTCCCCATCGCGCTGGTCACCGCCGGCCTGATGGCTCTGGCCTTCATGGGCTTCAGCGGCCTGAAGGTCTGGTAAGGAGGTAAGGAACTATGACTATTGTATACGCGATCGCCGTTCTGGGCGTACTCGCCATTGTGTTCGGTCTGATCCTCGCTGTTGCCGCTAAGGTCTTCGAGGTCGAGGTCGATCCCCGTCTGCCTGAGATCCAGGCATGTCTGGCCGGCGCCAACTGCGGCGGCTGCGGCTATCCCGGCTGCGCGGGCTGCGCCGAGGCAATTCTTGCCGGTAAGGCTCCCGTCACCGCCTGCGCGCCCGCTGGTGCAGAGGGTGCTGCCAAGATCGCTGAGATCATGGGCATGGCTGCTCCCACCGGTGAGCGTCAGGTAGCTTTCGTCCGCTGCAACGGCGGCGAGGCCGCAAAGAAGCGCTTTGAGTATGTGGGCGTGCAGGACTGCCTCTCTGCCACCAAGGTTGCCGCCGGTCCTCTGGAGTGCCGCTTTGGCTGCCTGGGCTTCGGCTCCTGTGTGAACGCCTGCCAGTTCGGCGCTATGTCCATCGGCCCCAACGGCACCGCCGTTGTGGACCCTGAGAAGTGCACCAACTGCGGCGCCTGCATGAAGGCCTGCCCCCGCGGCCTGATCACCTCCGTGCCCGCCAGCAAGAAGGTCCACGTAGCCTGCGCCAACCTGGATAAGGGTAAGGCTGCTATGAGCGTCTGCAGCAACTCCTGCATTGGCTGCGGCCTGTGCCAGAAGGAGTGCAAGAAGGACGCCATCCATGTGGTCAACGGCGTGGCTGTCATCGACTATGACAAGTGCGTGGGCTGCAAGCTCTGCACCAAGGTCTGCCCCCGCGACGCCATCCTCCCCAAGGCAACTGCTGAGGAGAAGGAAAAGTATAAGGCCATCAAGAAGGCTCAGGCTGAGAAGGCCGCCGCTGCCAAGAAGGCTGCGGAAGAGGCTGCTCCTCAGGCCTAAGACTCCGTCTACGGATCAAATCCCGGCGCGGTCTGTCTCTGATCAGGACAACAACTGAATCCGGGAAAACCCCGACAGATCATTGCTTTGCGATGTCTGTCGGGGTTTCTTTATAACAAGGTTCCAGTTTGACTTTGTATTCTAAAAGGAGCCAGAGCCTTGTATCTTCGATGGTTTCAGAGGGCATAGAAAGACAAAAGGGAATTAGGATATATAAAAACACGGGCTGAAAGTGTTTACACTTTCAGCCCGTGAACAGTTGGGATTTATCGATTTACCGCTTGCCCGGCGTTTTCGCCGTTAGAGGGGGCGGGGGAACCGCCGTATTCTGTTTGCTCCCGCCGCATGAGCGAGACGCGGACACGGAGCTGCTGGAGTTTGTTCTCCCCCTGAATACCCACCTTTTCGTAGATGTCCCGGCGGTAGGAGTAGACCGTGCTCATCTTTTTCCCTAATTGCTCCGCCAATACCTGAACGCTGATGCCGTCTACCATGGCGTCGATCACAGTCCGGGCTTCCGGTCCCAACTTCTGATAGGCGGACAAGAACAGTTGATATTCCTCGGGATCGATCTCGCTCTTTCGACGCTGGGCCAGACGCTTGGCATCGGCCTCTGCCTGCTCCATTTGGCCCCGCAGGTCCTGCCGCTCTGTTTCCAGATCCGTGATGGTCCGCTCATGGACACGCAGCTTGTCGGAAAGGGGCAGAAGTTCTTCGAAGAAAGGGTTTCCCGCCTCGCCGCCGGCTGCGGTGACGTGGTCGATATCCTCCAGAATGGGGGTGAAGTAGCGGCGGGTGTAAAATAGACAGCAGACCACGCCGAAAAACATCAGCAATATCAGCAGCCCGCCGATCTCCAACCGGCTCTTCAGCAGGAGGTTAGCGTAATCGCTTTTGGGGATCAGCACCGTGAGAATATGCGATTCCACGTCCCCGTCGGCGGCCATGAAGGGCCGGGACAGGCCCACGAAGGACAACTCCGCTCCGGTGTAGGAGGTTAGCCCTTCCTGGAGCGGTTTTTCCGTCAGCAGCTCGTCCGGGACAAAGCAGAAGCCATTTGCGGGATAGGCCAGAAGGCCCTTTGAAATATCCAGCCCCGCCGCACTGTCCGACAGGACGCAGGCCAGTCGGCTGACGCCGGAGGGCTGAGCGTGGTGGGAGGAGAAGTAGGTCTGATTCACCGAAAAGCCGCACAGGCCGTAGGCTGTGCCATCTGCGCCCAACATGGGGACGGTGAGAAGAATGGCCCGCTCTGAGGTGTTGGGCAGGGTCAGCAGGGGCGTGGTGCGGCAGTTTCGCTCAATGGGGGCGGAGGCCGCTTCCAAATACCGGGTGAAACCGGGAAATTCCGACAGGTCAAATTCCTGCGCCCATTTCCGGTGGGGCATCACATCATGCCGCCGTCCGATGTCCGCCATGCCACGGTAGAGCAGCAGCCCACTTGTGGTGTGGGCGGCGTTGCTCCGCTGGACATACAGGCCGCTGAAGGAGCTGTCAGCACTGACAAGAGAGGTGTTCAGCACCACGAACGCGCCGGAGCAGTCCGCCTGACGGACATACTGGCACAGCGGCTCCAGCATAGCCTCCTCCAGCCGCTCCACAGCGTCCGCGTCCCCATCCAGTTTGGAAAGGTCCGTTGTCTGTTTTTCCAGGATGGCGGTCATGTCCTCGGAGAGATGAAGCCCCATTACGGAGACGTTCCGCCACAGAGATTCCATGTCCGACTGAAAGGCCTCCATTCGGAAGGTCAGCGATTTCGCCAGCTCCTCCCGGGGACTTTTCAGCTGTCCCAGCAGAAGGAGGACGGCGAACAGCGTTACCAGCAGCAGCGCCGCCAGTGCGCCCATGTAGAGGAACAGCCGCCGTCGCATGGAGGGCTTGGCCTGTTTCAGTTTGGAAAAAGAAAACCCGGACATGGGCCGTCCCCCTCTTTCAGCATGACAGTGTTCTCAATGGATAGCACACAGCAGTGCCCAGGTCTCCTCTGCTAATGCGTCAATGCTTTCACCGGCAGCAGCACGGGCGGGAAGCTCCTGCTGCATTTGCCGCAGACCATCATAAAGTTGACTGACCTTGCCGTAGTAGCCCTCAAAGCGAGGCTCGGATAAGGGAGTGTAGCTTTCCTGCATAATTTTCAGGGCTGCGTAAAGCTGACGGTAGCTTTCAGTCGGTTCCGGGAACTTATCATAATTTTCGATGGCGTCAAAGGCACCGTTCCGTACCGGCATATAACCGGTCTGGGCCACGAAGTCCAGGTTTCGTCCGTTTTCTGTCAGCCAGCGGACGAACAGCGCGGCGGCCTCCGCCTTCTGGTCAGTGGTCTTGTAGGCACAAAGGCCCACGCCCGCCTGCGTCATCAGAGCGTCTGCACCTGCCGTTTTCGGCATGGGCAGTACATGGAGATCCATGGGCTCCTGCGTGCCGTCCCGGTAGGTAACGGTATCGTTATAGTAGAGGATCGCCGCGGAGGAGCCGAGACCGGAGAGAACATCGCCTGTCATGACCTGCGTGTTGGAATAGAGATCGGAGACCACCACATGGCCCTGAGCCAGAGAGCGGGCGAACTGCATCCAGCTCTCCTTGAATACGGCATTATTGGTATCATACCAGCCGTTTTTCGTGTAGAAATCACCGCTGCCGTGCTCCAATGCGTTCAATTCTACAGAACGGATGGGATAGTCCAGTGCGCAGAAGGCCTCGCCGCCGGACCAGTCATAGAACTTTCCGGCAGCATCGTAAAAGACCTCCCATGTGGAAAGGTCTGCGTAACTGACGCCGGTGGACTGAGAAAAGCGGGCAAAGCCGCTGCCGTTGCACATCAGAAGCTGGGTGGATTTGGAAATAGGGAAGAGAAGCAGGGTTCCGTCCTCCGTCATGCCGTCGGCCAGAAAGCCGGGGACAAAGTTGGAGAGCTCCTCCGCCGTAAACCAAGCGTTCCAATCTACCAGATTGTCCGAGCCCAGCGCCGTGGCGTCGCTGATGTGGCAGGTGAACAGATCGGGCATTTCCGGTGCGTCTCTGCCGCCCTTCTGGGCTTCCTTGAGGAAGCCGCCGATCTTGGAGGCACTGCTGAGATTGGTCACCTGTACCCGGACGCCCTTCTCCTGCCCCACGGTACGGTTGAATTCCTGCACCAGCAGATCCATAGGCGAGCCGGACTGCTCGCCGTAAACGTGCCAGAAGTTCAGCGTCACCGGGTCGCTCTCCCGGAGCAGGGACTTCTCTCCGCAGCCGGAGAGGGTAAACACAGGGCGGATACCATCAGCAGGGAAAACAGACGCTTTTTCATGGGAAACCCTCCAAAATCGAGAAGCTGTTCATAAATCAGCGGTATTTTTGAAGCTTTTCGGTAAAATTTAGCCTTCAGGACCCTAATTCGGAGAAATTAGGGTTAACAAAATAAGAGATCCATGCTATACAAAAAGTGAGGTAAATTTGTCAAAGCGGGGCGGCAGCCGCTGCCCAGCTTCAAATTCATACACTTTATTGTAGCACACCCCACGGCGTTTTTACAAGGCGAAAAGCGGGAAAGAAGGGGGAAATACGGATGGTTCAGGCGAAGAAAACGGCCGCCTACCGGGTCATCGCCGGTCCCGGCGGTAAGCGGGTCTTTCGGTTCTACTACGACATTTCCGGTGAGCTGTGCTGCGTGACCAAGTCCATTCGGGCGGATACGGAGGACGAGGCACTGGAGATCGCGTGGGAGACGGAGGGGCGGTGGGCCTTTGACCGATGCCCCCAATGCGGCCGGTATGTGTCCTCCGCCATGTTCAACATCAACGCGGAGCGGTGTCTGGACTGCGCCCACTGGGAGAACGAATACCCTGTGTTCTGCCACCACTGCGGCATCAGGCTGAAAGACCCGGACGCCTTCTTCTGCCCCACCTGCGGGGCGCGGCTGCTGGTGGGCGGCACAGAGGAAGAGGAGGGAAGGACCGAATGACGGAGTATGACCTGGAAACCAAAAAGGCCTTGCGCCGGGTGCCCCTTCTGGAATATGGCTTCGGGCCGGAGACTCTGCGGGGACGCAAGATCTGCCCGGCCTGCGGCAGGGGCAACGGCGCTTACCGGACAGACTGTATCTCCTGCGGCGCGGCGCTGCCAAAGGAGACCCTCTATGACTTCTACCGCGCCCGCCATCGCTGCTGTCCCGGCTGCGGTGTGGTGGTCACGGACGTTGCGGTGTACTGTCCCGAATGTGGGACGCGGCTGTCTAAAGAGACGGGAGCAAAGGGGGCGTCTGGATGAGCATTTTCCAAAAGCGGGAGCTGTCCTCCGGCGGCGGAACGGAGCCGACGCCGCCCAGAGCGGCGGTATGCTTTACCACATCTGCTATGACCCGTCGGGCGGCAGATTGGCTTGCGCGGCTGGGGGGATGCAGACCCCTGGGCATCCTCTCCGACCACGGCGAGGATGTGATCTGGCAGTGTGAGGCGGAGAACGTGGATCTTTTGCTGCTGGAAACCGATTTTTCCCCGGCGGCGGAGGATACCAAGGACGTTTCCGCCCGCTGCGACATCGCCATCGAGGTGCGGCGCAGGCTGCCGGAGTGCAAGGTGTATCTGGCCTGCGAGGACGGCTGCCTGGAAAAGCTGCCCGCGCTGGACAAGGCGGTGGAGCTGGCTCTGATCGACGGCTACTGCGTTGGCAGTATCACTCCGCAGCAGATGCGCACATGGCTGAACGAAGCGGCAGAGGCCATGCACCGACGGG
>ENA-ORRE01000904-ORRE01000904.1-human-gut-metagenome-genome-assembly--contig:-NODE-904-length-21603-cov-4.087154_pt1 | contig 21603 bp, 11 predicted proteins | sample MGYA00242171_ERZ509126 | MGnify/ENA primary metagenome ERZ509126 (study PRJEB26280, sample SAMEA2338648) | human gut metagenome | biome: human gut; feature: human-associated habitat; material: faeces... | reverse complement strand
CCCGACGATCGGGTGGAACATTGAGCAGCAGCGAAGAATTATAACCCACCGACTGGAAATAAATATCTGTCAGCTGCTTGAGGCTTTTTACCTTGTCGTCTTCTGCGGCGTGATAAAACCATCCTGGACGTATCGAGACGTCCACCTCCGAGGGAAACCAGAAAAGCTCTGCTGCATGCTCCAGCATATTGCGGCTCCCGAGATCCGCGGATTTGCCGTATACCCCCAGCCGCTTATTGTTTTCCCGGGCCCGGGCGTATACACCGGGGGTAAGGACCGTGGCGCTCCACTCCGTTTCGCGGCCGATTCCTTTTTCATTGCCGACCCAACGTACATCGTCACCCATGATAGCTGTAACGGCATTCGGCTGCAAACGGCGAATCGTATTGTAAAAAGTATCCCAATCGTATTCCTGTTTCTTCCCGTTGGGCCCTTCGCCATTAGCCCCGTCGAACCACACCTCGTGCACCTCTCCGTAATCGGTCAGCAGTTCGGTCAGTTGTTCGACAAAAAACCGGTTGTACGCCGGGCTGTCGCCGTAACAGGCCGCATTCCGATCCCACGGGGAGAGATAGACTCCGAATTTCATGCCGTGCCGTTCGCAGGCGTCGCGCACCTCGCGCACGACGTCGCCGCGGCCCTCCTTCCAGGGAGAGGAGGCTACCGAATGGCGAGTGGTCTTCGTCGGCCACAGGCAGAACCCGTCGTGATGCTTGGCCGTCAGGATGACCATTTTGAACCCGGCGTTTTTGAGCGTCCGGATCCATTGGTCGGCATCGAGGGCTGTTGGGTTGAACAATGCCGGATCTTCCTTTCCATCGCCCCATTCCCGGTCGGTAAAAGTATTGATTCCGAAATGCAGGAACGCTGTGAGTTCCATGCGCTGCCATGCAAGCTGAGGGGCCGACGGAACCAGCCGAGCGGCCATGTCGGCCTTTTCCTCGACCGTACTTCCCGGAGGAAAAACGAGATGTTTGACAAAATATTCCGCATTCTGCTGTGCTGCGACTTGTCCTGCAAGCATGAGGAATAGAAAAAGCGATAAATGTTTCATGGCTGTTTCTGAGGATAAAGGGTGAATTCAAACTCCTGGGCGGTTAGCGGCACGCGATATTCGGATCGCACGCCAGAACCGCATGTCGCGGTGCCGACTCCTGCCTGAATTGCATCCACATGCAACGTAATGTTGTCGCTGTACTCCAATTCGTTGATGTGGCGACACTGCTCCAGCATCCGGTCCGTGAAGGGCAGCGCGCTGAAATCGAACGGCCGTAATGCCCGAATGCCGATTCCGAAGCCATCCGCACCGGTCAGCCGCACCCAGCGCACATCCGTACGATTGCCCGTGGCTTGCGGCACGACGTAGGGGTGGAACATCCGTTCGGGCGATGTGCGGTAGATACCTATCATCCCGCATTGTTTACGGTCCGCATAGGTCTCCTCCTCTCCGCGTCCGAGGTATTCGATCCGATTGCAGTCGCCGGCCAGTTCGCATGTCAATCCTACGCGGGCCAGGGAACGAGTATGCGTCGTATCGGGTGTGAAAACGACACGAACCCGTACGCCGCCATCGGCGGTCGGCATATAACGGAATGTGGCATCGGCAATCTTTTCATTCCGAGCATTACGGATCTCCGTAACAGCCTCCGTGGCGTGATGGTTGCGCCTGAATGCCACGACATGCTGTACGAGCGTATCCAGTCCGGCGGCTTCCCAAAGATGTGCCCCAAACTTGTCCCGGCGGTCGTTGTCCGTTGCCGGACGCCAGAGGCTCAGCATCAAAGGAGTCGCCAACAATTCCCGTCCGTCAAGCGTCAGCGAACGCAATGCACCGGTCCGTTCATCGACTGTAAATGCTGTTTTACCCGGCACGGCAGGAAATGCCATCGAAGTTTTGGCTGGCCCTGCGAGGATGAATTGGTCGTAGGCAACAATCCAGTTGGTATCAATCAGCGGAGTTGTTTCCCGGGGATACCATTCCAGATTGAGATATGCCTCATGGATAGTCCGGGGCAGGCGTATCGCGCCGAGCGTGATTTCGGCCGTTTCGTGCGGAGCGCACGAAACGCCGGTTTCTCCTCCCGAAAGACGTGTCCCGTCTTCAGCGACGAGTCTCCACACCAACCGGTAACGCTCCAGATCCGTGAAGTCGAACCAGTTCTTCACACGGATACGGAGTGTTTTGGCATCGAGCAATTCGGACTTGATATTCTGGTATATCTTCTTCACCTCGAAGAGGTGTGGATGCGGTTCGCGCACGGCATTTACCAAACCGTTGCAGCAGAAGTTCCCGAAACTCGGAATACCCTCAGGACCGTAATCGCTGCCATAAGACCAGTACCAGCGCCCTGCGGAGTCGATCTCGCGGAATGACTGATCGACCCAGTCCCATATGCATCCTCCCTGTGCCATGGGCTCGGTTTCGAAAATATCCCAATACTCTTTCATCCCTCCGCAGCTGTTTCCCATGGCATGCAGGTACTCGCAAAGGATGAAAGGACGGTAGATTCCCTTCTGCGACAAGTAATTCCGAATATCTTCCGTCGAGCGGTACATCCGGCAATAGATATCCGTATTGTAGTCCTGCTCGGCCCGTTCGTATTGTACGGGCCGCGATGTATCCGCATCTTTCAGCCAGTCATAGGTGCGGTGGAAATTGACTCCGTTGCCGGCTTCGTTGCCTAATGACCAGATAATGACCGACGGATGATTTTTCGACCGTTCATACATGCGGCGCGTGCGATCCATATGTGCCGGAAGCCATGTGGAGTCTTTGGCCAGCGAAGCTGCACCGTAGCCCATCCCGTGCGATTCGATATTGGCCTCGTCGATTACATAGAGACCGTAGCGGTCGCAAAGGGTATACCAGTAAGGATCGGCCGGATAATGCGAATTACGCACTGTATTGATGTTATGTCGCTTCATCAACCGAATATCCTGCTCCATCAACTCATGACTGACGGTACGGCCGTACTGCGAATGTTCGTGCCGGTTGACACCCTTGACCAGAATCGGCCTGCCGTTGATGCAAAGACGCCCGTCACGAATTTCCGACGTACGGAATCCGACATCGCAACCCGTCATGTGCAGCACCCTGCCCCGAGCATCTTTCAGCTCCAGTATCAAAGTGTACAGATTCGGGTTCTCGGCATTCCATTGCTCGACTGCGGGCACCGGAACCTCCTCGACCTCATACACTCCGGACTTTGCGGCCTCGAGTGTCCCGGATGCAATCTTCCGACCCTTACGATCGCATAATGCGTATGTAATCGTCGTTCCGTCTGCCGGGTTACCGGCAGTGCGTATCTGAAGCCCGAAAATGCCGTCCGCGTAATGCACTTTGTCGAGTGTCGCCGTTACCTTGTAATCGGCTATATGGCAGGAAGCGGTGCTGTATAGGTACACGTCCCGTTCGATACCGCTCATCCGCCACATGTCCTGACATTCGAGGTATGAGCCTGCACTCCAGCGATAGACTTCGAGAGCTACGACATTTTCGCCGTCGGTCAAATACTCCGTAATGTCCCATTCCGCAGGGGTCTTGGAACCTTGGTTATAACCCAATCGATGTCCGTTCACCCAAATATAGTAAAATGACGACACCCCTTCGCAGCAAATCATCGTCCGGCGCCCTTTCCACGTGTCGGGGATGGTGAATGTGCGGCGGTAAGAGCCGACCTCATTGTGGGCATAAGGCACCAAAGGCGGATTCTTTTCAAATTCGAACATCGGATCGTCGAACTCGTAGTCTTCGTTTACGTAGATCGCCGTTCCGTAGCCCTGACACTCCCAGTTTCCCGGAACCCGGATCACGGCCCAGTTGCCGGCATAAAACGACGGCTCGTAGAAATCTTTCGGCCGCCGGTCGGGATTCTTCGTCCAATGGAATCTCCAGTCGCCGTTGAGACTCAAATAATAGGGCGAACGTTCATAGGCCCCCGAGAAGATGTCTTTCGCATCGGCGTATGGCCAAACATAGGCATGCGGTGTCAGTTTGTTCTGTCCTACAGCATACTGGCTTTGCCATTCGGGCCGCTCCAGTGCCGCAGCGTATTGCCGCGTGCCGGGCAACGACAGGAACAAGATGAGGAAACAACTCCATTTTTTCATGTTTTCTTGATTCGAAGATTATTCGATGATGATTTCGTCCATATATACTTTCGCCGTTTGCCCCGGGCGGACGTGATTATCCGGACAAAGTCCCGCTCCGCGGAAACGAACCCGCACGTAGCGGGCGCTGCGTCCTTTCAGATCGAAATCCATATCCTCGATGAAAGTCCCTTCGCGGAAGATCGTTTCGGGAGAAAAGAGCCGTACGGCAACTTCGGAGAACGTTTCGTTGTCGTCGGAAAGTTCCACGCCGATTCGCGACGGCAGGTGTACTGCCATCCCGTAATTGGTGATGCAACCTACAGTCAGCCGGTGCAGCACCTCACGGCTTTCCAGGTCGATCGTAAAAGACACTTCGTCGCACGACTCCCATGTACACCACTCCGAGTCAGTATATTTTTCGCTGCCACGAATCCCGTTGACCAGCAGGTGCTCGTCTCCTGTACAGTCGAGGATCGGTTTGGCCGTCGCACGGTTGAACCGAAGCGGCAACTCGAGCAAAGCACCCATTCGGCGATCCGCCCGGAATGTCGCGCATTTAAGCGTCGCGGAGCGTTCCATGCAGAGCGGCGTCTGATAGCGCGCCGAATTTGCCGTCGGGACAGAGCCGTCGGTCGTATAGCGTATCTCCACGTCAGGACGTATGCACTCCAGTTCTACGCGAAGACTGCCTGCTTCGGGCGTGACGCGCTGTTGGATGTTGTACATCGAGCGGGCATAAGTGACACCCATGGCATCGAGTCGTGGCAGAAACCTGTCGAGCCTTTGCAGGAATCCGCGCCAGTCTTTGGCTCCGCGCGGTTGCCAGGCGACCTCCGCCAAGGCTGCAAGACGCGGAAAAAGCAGGTATTCGACATCTTTCGGGAAGTCGCAGAATTCCGTCCACATGGAGGCTTGCACTCCCATGAGCAGCCGTTCGTACCCGGCGGGCCACTCGTCCTGCACCGGTTCGTAGCCGTAAACATCCAGCAGGGTGTTGTTGCCGAAATAGGTCAGCGGCTCGAACCATTGGGGACCCTGGTAGCGGATCAGATAGAGGATGCGCGCCGGAGTCAGGATGAATCTGTGCCCTTGGGCTGCGGCTTTCAGGGCCGCCAGCCCGTCTCCCTGCCAGCCGAGGATGATGACCCCTTCGGGGAGTTCGCTGTTCGTCAGTTCGTCCCAGCCGATCACTTCGCGCCCCTTGTCCCGCACGTATCCGCACATCCTCCGCATGAAGTAGCCCTGCAACTCCTCCGTGGAGGCGAGCCCTTCGCGGCGGATGCGCTCCTGGCAGAGGGGGCACTGCTCCCAGTATGTTTTCCACGCCTCGTCTCCGCCCAGGTGGATGTAGCGTGACGGGAAAAGCTCCAGGACTTCGTCCAGCACATGTTGCAGGAACTCGAAGCACCGCTCGTTGCCGGCGCAAAAGATGATGTCGGCATTGCTGCCGCCCAATCCGGGCAGCACGCCGATGTGCTTGTCCACAACGGGACATGCGAATTCGGGATAAGCCGCCAATGCTGCATTGGAGTGGGCCGGAATATCTATCTCGGGTATTACCTCGATTTGCCGCTGCGCGGCATAGGCTACGATCTCGCGGATATCATCCCGGGTATAGAACCCTCCGACGGTCACCGATTCTCCCGGCTCGGGGTTGCGGCGTGCGGGGAACGGGATGCCGGGACGATCCACGCGCCAGGCTCCGATCTCTGTTAAGCGAGGATAACGTTTGATTTCCACGCGCCAACCGTTGTCGTCGGTCAAATGCAGGTGTAATTTGTTGAGCTTGAGCTGGGCCATGCATTCGATCAGCCGCAATACATATTGTTTGGGCATGAAGAAGCGTGCGACATCGAGATGCATGCCGCGATAAGCGAAGCGCGGAGCATCTTCTATCCGTACAGCCGGCACACGCCATGATTCTTCAGCCCTGCGTTGCCCTTCCATTTCCGGCGGCAACATCTGACGAAGAGACTGTAAAGCATAAAAGAATCCACTTTGATCGGCGGCACGCACTGAAATCCTTTTCGGTGTAATGTCCAGGACATAGGCTTCAGATACAAGTGTCGTATCGGTTTCGAAGCATACGTCACCGTTCACTCCCGTTGTTTTCACGCGGGGCGTGAAACCCGAAGGAACGGAGAATAACCGGACAAAATTCTCGGCAATAGCCGCTTGTTCTCGATTCTCGACAAGGAAAACCGTGCGTTTGGAGAAGGCGAAAAATCCCTCTTTCTGCACGACACTAGCCGGAGCGGGAATGATATCAGGGCGCGTCTGTGCAGAGATCATCTTCTCTTCGCACAATATCAAGCACAGGAAAATAGCTATTCGTTTCATCAGGTTCAGTCTTTATCATGTTCAGGACCGAAACGTACCGGATCGCCGTATTGCTCCTGCAAGGCCTGAAGACGCATCTTCAGGTCGTCGGTCAGCCGTTCTGTGCCGGGATTAGCGTATATGTTATGCATCTCCAAAGGGTCTTCCTGCAGATCATACAGTTCCCATACGTCAATGTCGTTGTAGAAATGAATCAGTTTGTAACGCTCCGTGCGAATTCCGTAATGGCGTTTTACCATGTGTTCGGCCGGGTACTCGTAAAAGTGGTAGTAGAGCGCACTGCGCCACTCGGCCGGCTGTTCGCCGCGCAATAACGGAACCAGCGACATCCCATGCAGATCGGAAGGAATCCCGACCCCCGCCAGCTCGAGGAATGTCGGGGCGTAGTCGATATTCTGAACCAATTGCGAAATATCTCCGCGGCGATCGCATCCCGCAGGCAGCCGCATGATGAGCGGCGTACGCATCGATTCCTCGTACATGAAACGTTTGTCGAACCAGCCATGCTCGCCCATGTAGAATCCCTGATCGGAGGTATAGACGACCAGCGTATTGTCGAGCAGCCCTTTGCTCTCAAGGTAGTCGAGCACGCGGCCCACATTGTCGTCCAAAGATTTCACGGTCTTCATGTAGTCGCGCATATAGCGTTGGAATTTCCACGCTGCCAACTCGCGTCCCTGAAGATTTTGGCGGTAAAACTCCTCGATTACGGGAGTGTAGAATGCATCCCATGCGGCCCGTTGCCCGGAATCCATCCGTCCGATGAATTTTTCGTAGAGGCTTTTCAACCGGGAGTCTTTGTCCGGACGCAACATCTTCAGATCATAGATCATATCCATATCGCGCACGATCGACATCTCTTGGGCTGCAGCGGCCGGACGTCCCCCGTAGTCGTCGAAATAGTTCTCCGGCAGGGAGAACGTACGGTCTTCGTACAGCGCGAGATCGCAGGTGTCGGCCATCCAGTTCCGGTGAATCGCCTTATGATGGATCAACAGGCAGAAAGGCTTGGCCGGATCGCGCTCCTCATCCATCCAATGAATTGCGTCATCGGTAATGATGTCGGTGACGTATCCCGCCCGGCGCACCGTGTCGTTCTGTTGCGTAATGAAATCCGGATTGTAATAATCCCCCTGGCCGGGAAGTATTTCCCAAAAGTCGAAGCCCGTCGGCAGACTTTCCAGATGCCATTTGCCGATCAGGGCCGTTTCGTAACCGGCCTTTTGCAACATCTTGGGAAAAGTTTGCTGCGTGCCGTCGAAAACGCAGGTCGTGTTGTCGAAAAATTTGTTGCCGCACGAGTGCTTGCCGGTGAGCATACAAGCCCTGCTGGGCCCGCTGAGTGAATTGGCAACGAAACTATTGGTGAAACGCACCCCGTCGCGCGCGATCCGATCCAAATTGGGGGTTTCCATATAGCGCGTGTCGTAACAACTCATCATCTGCGCCGTATGGTCGTCGGTCATGATGTAGACGATATTAGGCCGGCCGGAAGTCTTGGACTGTTGCTGGCAGGATGCGGCTCCGGCTAACACACCGGTCAATATAACGCCCGTTTTACGATAGTTCCATTGGGTCATATACGAAGTATTTGAGTAAATCCGTACGGAGTGATATGCCCCGTACGGATTTATAAATTCACGAATCAGAACATCTTGGCATTGGCATTTACACCAAAGCCGAGATCCGAGTAGTTGCTGTTCTTCCAGTAACGGATCCAATCTATCTCCATACGCGGAGCCAGGTCGCTGGTTTTGGACTCTTCGTAGCTCATCGAGACGAATGCGGGATCGGCCCATGCGCCGGCGTTGATTTGATCCTGCGTCATGTCGTTCTGGCTGCCCGCCCAGTCGGAGGCGACGCCCGGCGTCAGGAGAATATGGAACCCTTGCGGATTCTTGGCATTGCAGAACGGCCACTCATAGCTGTTGGAGGTGTTGTTGTCCGCCGCCGTGAATACCCGGGTCGTCATGCCGTTGATGCCCATCTTGACCGTAGTGGCATCGACGATCTCTACCCAGTAGATGTTCCACTCGGAGGCCTCGATCTGCCGGTTCAGCGTCGGGTTGGCATGGGCGCCGTCGATGACTTCTCCCCAATGCAGCGTCTGGTGGACCGTATTCGACGTTCCCGCCACATCCGTTACGGATACGGGATTCTCCATGATGTCAATCTCCCCGTATTCCGGCCACGTGAGCGACTGGTCGTTGCCCTGGAGCCAGATTGCGTAGTTGAAGCCCTGTAACTTACCGCGCAGGCGGGCCCGTATCTCGATACGCGTACCTTCGGTAATGGCCGTATTCTTCGCAATGCTGTTGGCCGGCTTGTTAGCATAAAGCGCCGCAGAGCCGAAATAACGCTCGCCGCCGCCGCTTGTGGCACTTCCGTTATCTTTGGCAGACCACATGCGCAGATAGCCCTCGTCGGTTACGTGCGTATATTTATCGTTAGCGATGAAACAGTTCGTTTCCACCTTGACCGTATTCTGAGCCGCCCAGCCGTTTGCCACGGCCACCGGATTGATGCCGTAGGCATTCTTCGCCGAGCGGCTGAAGCTCCATCCGTCGAGGGCATGGAATTCAACGGCGTTGAGCAGGGTCCAACCCTCGGCCGCCAGCGTCCGGTTCGGATGCTTCGACCCTTCGCCCGCCGTGGCGCTTTTGGTCATCAGCATGTCGCCCTCCTTGTATGACGGACACGACAGATATGAACTCTGCGTGGCGGTCGAATAGAACGCCGCATCAGGATTGTCGTATACCCAGCGCTCATCGAGCAGCCGGTCGCCTTTCTGCGCGTCGCCGTCGATACGCGTGAGTGAAAATTCCTTGACTGCGTACTTTGCGTTCGAGGCCGTTCCGGTAAAAGTCCATGTGCGATCTTCGTAATTGCCTCCGTCATCCAACGCCACCGTTACGGCATCGCTCTGCGCCCTCGTCTCGCCTCGGAGAATGGTCATCGTCGCGGGCAGATTTTCGAAATCCGCAGCAGCGCCTGTCTCGGGCGTAATCGTGATTGTCAGATCCTCAGAAGCCGGTTCTGCGATTTCTGCCTGCAATACGAAGGTAGTTCCTTCCGTCACATCGCTCGTTTGCGAATCCATGACCGAGAAGGTGATGTAATGATAGTCGCTGATCGTAATCGTCTGCGAAGCCCCTGCAATTGTACGTCCCTCGGCGCTCACCCAAAGTAAAACGCTGTGTTCGCCTTCGATGTCCGACTCGCGGACAGGGAATTCGACCGTAATTTCTTCACTGCCCTTGGGAAAGAGTATCTCCGAAGTGAAATCCCGGAACAGATCGGTATGCGCTCCCGACTCGATCGCTTCGAAATAGAGCCGGAAATCATTCCGTTGCAGCTCCTCGCCCTCTTCCGAATCGGCGATGCGAATGGTTGCCGTCAGCGTTTCACCCATGCATAAAGATGTTGAACTGAGAGAAACTTCAAGAGGAGCATATTGTCCTGTAAGGGTATCCTCGGTCTTGTCTTCGCTGCAAGCGACTATGCCGAAGAGAAATATGGAAATAGGAATAAAAAGCAGTTTTTTCATGTTTCGTCGAGATTGAAATTAATACCCGAAATTATTGTCCGCATTGGTGATCGCGGAGTTTGCATCGATCTCGCTGCTCGGAATCGGAAGCAGGAGATTTTTGCGCAGGAAATCTGCCGAAAGCGATGTCGTTGTCCCGCCGTCAAATACCCGATCCAAGAAATTATTGGCATTCGTCTGATAGTTGTCGTTCCCGGTTCGGGTGAGGTCGTGATTGTTGTTTTTCAGCAGCAGGCGTTCCATATATTCGGTACCGCGGATGCGCACCATCTCGTAAAGCGAGGGTTCGCCCATGAGTTCGAAAATCCTTTCGAAATAGAGTTTTTCGCACACCTGTTCCTTCGTCAATGTCTTGGGCCAGTCCGTGGGTTGCGTCGCTGCCGGAAAAACCGATTCCCGGGCCCGTTTGAGCACTTCGTTCGCCAGTTCGATCGCACGGTCTTTCTGATCTAATTCGTTGTAAACATCGGCCATGAGAAGCAGCATCTCGGCATAACGGTAAACGATCAGGTGCTTGTTCGACCGCGTGGCAGACTGCCCTTGGTCGTAAAGTTTTCCGAAATAGGGCCATTTCTCACTGTTGCCTGCGACCGTGAAGTTGTTCCACAGGGCCTTGACCATGGCTGGGTACTCCCCATTGAAGGTGTTGAGCTCCTCCAGCGTGGGGTTGGTCTTGTCGGCGAAGAGTTCGTACGGCAGTTTGAGTACGACGGCATCCTTCGTCTCCATCCCCTCCGGAGTATATGCCCGCTTGGGATAGGAGTAGACCGAATCGGCGGGACAAAGCTCGTCGCTGACCTGCGGTTTCGGGTTCGGCTGATTGTTTGCGCTCCGGGCTCGCCATTGGGTCAGAAAGTTCGTTTCCACACGAGGATCACCGGGGTAGGTTCCGTAATGCAGATCGTAAGCGTACTTGGCGACACGATAGGTTCCCCACGTCACACCCGATGTGGAATAAGCAGGAGCGAAACGATTACTGCCGCGATTGTAACAAATCGTCGAGGAAGCATTGAAATTGAGTTGAAAAATCGCCTCTTTGCTGTTGGCGGCATATCCGCTGTCCGTATAGGGGAGAAACAGGCTGTTGATATCGCTTTGCAATTCATATCCGGCATGTTCGTATACGTCGTCGAACATCTTTTTCGCATTGTTCAGATTCGCTTCTCTGTCAATATCCAACATGGCCATCTTGTAATAAATTTTTCCCAAGAAAGCCTTCGCAGCCCAAGCGTTGACTCTTCCCGTCGAAGCGGTTTCCGACGTATTCATCGCAGCCTTCATGTCCTTGACAATCGAAGCGAACACCTCCTCCTTGGCCGTACGGGGCATGGCGATACCGTCGGAAGACGACGCGACCAGCTTCAAGGGCACATCACCCCAAAGCGCCACCAGATTGTAATATGCCAGACCTCTCAGAAAACGAGCCTCACCGCTCATCTGTTCCTTTGTCACAGCATCAAGGTCACCGCCGTCCAAGCCTTCGAGAAAAGCATTTACTTCGGAAATGACTTTATACATTCCTTTCCATGCCGACGACACAAGGCCATTGCCGGGAACTACGGACAGCGAGGCCAGACCATCTCCGTCGTCACCGCTGCGCTGCGACCATGCAAGACCGCTCCCGACCAACGGAACCTCCTGCCACATTTGTCCATAGGCGGCATTTGCCGTCATATAGCCGTAACAACCCAATAAAGCCAATTCGGCATTCTCCTCGCTGGAAAAGATAGTCTTGCTGTTCTGCGAATAGAGCGGATCCTCGTCAAGGCAGGATGTTAAAAAAACTGCGGCAATAAGGGAAATGCCATATGCTATTTTTCTTTTCATGTCTGTGATTTTTATCGATTAGAAAGTCAGATTGACACCGATGATATAGGACCGCGGCGTAGGATAAGAGCTCATGTCCACCCCCGGACGCAGTCCATCGAATGCGAAACTGTTCACTTCGGGATCATAACCGCTGTAATCTGTGATGATGAATGCATTCTTCACCGAGAATGACAGTGAGCAGTAACGGAATCCGATCTTCTTCATCCACTGTGTCGGCAACGAATAACTCAACGTAATGTCGGAGCACCGCAGATAACTTGCATCTTCGATATAACGATCCATTACATAGTTTCCGACATTGAATGTCGAACCGGGATAGCTGTTCGACGGATTACTTGCAGTCCACATCCCCTGAAAAGCCTTGCGTGTCAAATTATTGGAGCGCATTCCAGGCGTGCTGATATAACGGCTGTTGGTATTGAGACGGTCTATTCCCGAAACGCCATTGAACGACGCCGACAATGCCAGACGCTTATAGGAAACCTTCGTTGAAAAACCATAGGTGAAATCGGGATTCGGATCGCCGATAATCGTACGATCGTCCTCATCGATCCTGCCGTCACCATTGCTGTCGAAGAATTTCACGTCCCCGGCTTTGGGGATTGCACCGTTGAACTCCGTATAATATCCGATTGTGCCGTCGCTTTTGACATATTTCACGCCCTGATCGGTAATATCGTCGGTTTGAACGATCCCTTGTGTCTTATACCCATAGAACTGTCCCGGAGCTTCACCCGTAAGGAAAATATGCCCTACGCCGAAATGATCGCCGAGCGAGTTGCCATAAAAACCTACACGCTCTCCGAGGGCCCCGAAATCCGACGGATCCAGTCCCAGGTCGGTAATTTCGGATTTGTTGAACCCGATATTTCCGCTGACGCTCCATTTCCAGTCCTGACGATCCACGATCTGGACGTTGAGCGAAACTTCAACGCCTTTGTTGTTCAATCCGCCCTGGTTGTAATAGGTGGACCCGAAGCCCGCGGAGCCGGGCAATGTCCTGGATATCAACAGATCGCTCGTTTTCTTTTTATAAATGTCAACCGTACCGTTCAAACGCGATTTGAAAAATCCGAAGTCGAGGCCGACATTCCAGGACGTGGTTTTTTCCCACTTCAAACCGCTATTCGAAAGATTCGTAACGATCATCGTAGAAAGCGCATTCCCGTTAGCATCAGCGTAGATAACGTCCCCTGAGGAATCTTGCCCGTATAACGAAAATGTCGAGTACGGACTGATCGACTGATTTCCGGTCACGCCATAGCTCAAACGAACTTTCAGCTGATTGAGCCATGAAACATCCCTCAGGAAATTCTCCTGCTCCATGCGCCATGCTACGGACGCCGAGGGGAAGTACCCCCATCTGTTACCTTTGGCGAATTTCGAAGAGCCGTCGGCGCGGAATGATGCGGTCAACAGATAGCGGTCATATAGCGACAGATTTACGCGGGCCAGGTAGGAGAAAAGCTGGTAATCCTTTTGCTCAGGCTGGGGATGTTCGTAGTGCCCGGCCTTGCTCAATCCGTTCTCACGCAATTCGAAGAAAGTGAACTGCGTGCCGATTGTATTTTCGTTCAGGTAGTTGTAGTCATCGTAGGTGACACCCAACGTAGCATCGATCCGGGCCACCTCGCCGATCTGGCCATTGTAGGATACGAGGTTCTCGATCGAATAATTGTTCCGGTTGAGAGCGGAAATCGAAAGCAGTCCGTCGTTATTCATACCTTGGTAAAGCTGCATGCCATACCAGCGTTTACGGTCGTTGGTCGTCAGGTTTCCGCCCGTGCGCAGGTTATAGCGGAAGTTCTTGGATATATCCCAGGTAAGGTTGAGGCTGGCACCGAAAACCCGGTTCACGGCCTTGTCCACGTAATCGTTGAGCCAGCTCGCGATCGTCGTTTTGTTCTCGTTGTTGAAACTGGGGTCTCCATCGGGCATTTCGAAGGGTGCGTAATCGAGAGCAGTACGCGATACAGCTCCTGTCGCGCCACCCAGTGAGTTGCCGCCGGCCATCATGTCGTTTTCACGAATCGAGCCGTTGAGCAGCAATTCCAGTTTCACGCTGCGCGCGAGTTTGGCGCTCAGATTGGCCCGCAAATCCCCTTGCTGGAGCGACGTTTGTTTGACCGTACCGTTGATGTCCTTGAAGTTCGCGGAAATATAATAGGTCAATTTGTCCGTTCCGCCGTCTACAGCAAGCGAATAATTCTGCGAAAAAGCCGAAGTGTAAATTTCTTTCTGCCAGTTGCGATTCTTCACTACACGGTATGTTTCCGGATCTCCCGGATCATATTTGGATTCTGAACCGCTGAAAACATATCGGATTTCATTGCCCACCTTGTGAAACGGATATTGTTGAATATCGCTGATTCGCGAATTGCGATAATCGGCATATTCCGAAAGGTTGATCATTTCCAGCAGATTGGTAGGCTCGGCGATAGTGAAGGTCGCGGAAGCCCGGACGCGTGCTGCGCCTTGCTGACCTTTTTTCGTCGTAATCAGAATAACGCCGTTTGCACCCCGGGAACCATAAATTGCTGTCGAGGAAGCATCCTTAAGTACCGTGATATCGACGATGTCGGCAGGGTTGAGCTGTGATAGCGGGTCCTGCTGAATCTGGTAATCCCCGCTGATGCCCGAACTGGAAAATTCTCCGGTCGAAGCCTGCGGAATGTTGTCGATAACATACAGCGGTTGATTGTCTCCGCGCAGGGAGTTAGCACCGCGGATCGTTACTGAAGACGCCGCACCTACCGCCGAAGAGGCGGTACCGACGACCAAACCTGCGATTTTACCTTGCAGCAGGCTGTTCACCGACGGCATTGCGACGTCGCTCTCCGAGGGCTTGATATTCGTCAAGGCGCCGGTGACATCTCCTTTGCGGGCCGTACCGTAGGCGACTACCACGACCTCGTCGAGGGCCTGAGAGTCTTCCTTTAGTTGCACGTCGATCAGGGTTTTAGATCCTACGACGATCTCCTGAGTCGCATAACCTATGAATGAAAAGACCAATACCGGCTGGTTGGTGCCGGGAATGTTGAGCTGATACTTGCCGTTGCTGTCCGTCGTCGTACCCGCAGTGGTGCCTTTGACATAGACGCTTACTCCGGGAATTCCAACGCTTTTGTCGTCGGTAACAGTACCGCTTATCTGCTTCTGCTGTGCATGAACCCGATTGCAACACACGAAGATGCAGATTGTACCGAGAAGAATAATTTCGCAAATTTTCTTCATGGATGAAAGGTTTTAGGTTAATATTTGTAAAAAAATTATGAACTCCGATAAAGTCCGTTGTCAAAATTATGAACCCATGCGCTGTGCAATGTTCGAAAATCGTCTTTTCCGTGTTTGAAAATTGTCCGAAAAGAAAACTATCACATGACTTTAACATGAAATTGGAAAATAACCGGATATTTTATATTTTTAGAATTTCAAACTTATGTTTGTATCCATCCTATGAAGAATATTGCAAACATATTCATTCTTTCGGTCTGTGCGTGTATGTTTTCCTGTATGCCCTCTTTTGCAACAGAGGAGCAATATACTTTTCGCCAAATCACGCCCCGTGATGGAATGCTTTCCAATGTACGATGCATATATGCCGATAAGAGCGGATTCGCATGGATCGGATCTTCTTCGGAGGGATTGGTGCGTTTCGATAATCACTTCTCACGCCGTTATTCATCACAGGATAAGGGAGAACATATCTTGCCGGGTGACAATATCTATCAGATTACGGAAGACAGCCTCGAACATATTTGGGTGTTGACCGACAAGGGGCTGGCCCGCTACCGTCCTGCCACCGATGATTTTTTCATACCCCGACACTATCTGAACGGGGGGGGGGAATTTGATTGTCCATTGCGCCCGCCCGATAGCTGGCGGTATACTGTTCGGATCTCAAAATCAGATTTTCCGATACGATTATACCAGTGACTCGGTCAAGTTATTGCTGGCATTCCATACAGAGCGTCCTTATCCTATTCATGCCATTTATCCCCGAAACGACGGACGGCTGCTTTGCTTCAATCGATGGCATGGACTGCTGTTACTCGACCCTCGAACCGGAGAGGCATTACATCCACCTTTCGATTGCAAAAAGGAAAACACAGCCATACTCGTCGATTCCCTGAACCGAGTGTGGTTGTCTCCCTATAATCAGGGCATAGAATGTTTCGACTCCGACGGATGCCGGATTGCGGTTTACAATACTCAGAATTCAACTCTGAGTAATGACATCGTCCTTTGCATGACAGAACATAACGGAGAAATATGGATCGGAACAGATGGCGGAGGAATCAATATCCTCGATCCCGAAAAAGGCACAATATCCGTATTGAATCATGTGTCTGGCGATTTTCATTCTATGCCCTGTAATTCCATTCGGGCGCTTTACAGCGATCGCAACGGTACGATGTGGGCAGGACGCGTGCGGGGCGGCATGGTCTTAATTCGCAGATCGGCAATGAGAATGTATGTCGGATCATCGCCGAAGAACCAGAATGGGCTGAACAACGGTTCTGTTCTCTGCCTTTGCAGCGACTCGGCCACAGAAGACATATGGATAGGAACCGACGGGGGAGGCATCGACAGATTCGATCCCCGCAGCGGGCGATTTACACATTTCCCGACAACTTTCGGACATAAAATAGTATCCATCGCCCATCTTTCGGACAAAGAATTATTATTATCAGTTTTTTCGAGAGGGCTGTTTACATTCGACAAACATACGGGAAAGTTATATCCTTTGGATTGTAAGGACAGCACATTGAGGTATCAGACCATTTACAGCGGACAAACAGTCAACCTGCTCGAGGAAAGTCCGCAAACCGTGCTGCTCCTGTCCAAGCCTTTATACCGTTATCATACGAAATCGAAACGTATGGACAAACTCGAGACTCCGGACTGTCTGAACAATGTGTTCCCGATTGCGAGCGACAATAGTGCGAGTTATTTCCACGATCAAAAACACATTTACAAACTGGAACACTCCTCGAATCATGTCGAAACTACTTTTGAGATCGGCCGCGACATCTCGATCAACAGCGTCGCACGAGCCCGAGAAGGAGCATTCTGGATAGCATCCGACAAGGGGATATGCCGCTATTCTCCGCAGACAGAATTCTTAGAGGATGTTGCGATCCCGTTTCTTTCGGGAGTGAGATCCATTATATGCGACAACCAAGGAAAAGTCTGGACCGGAAGCGACAACGGCGTTTTCGCATGGCTACCCGACGTTCGGCGTTTCATTCCTTTCGGAGAATCGGAAGGCGCCGTATGGAACGAGTTTCAGCCCAAAGCACGGCTTGCGGCATCCGACGGCAGTATCTATCTTGGAGGAATCGACGGATTGCTGCGCATAGACGGAAAATTATTTCCTCCGATAACTGCAAATGAGCCGGATGTCGAACTGATGGATATCGTATTGGATGACAGACGTATCGCAACCCCTTCCACAGGCAATATGCTTTGCATCCCTTGGAGCAGCAGATCGCTCACCATCCGGATTCGGGTCGTGGAGGATGATATTCTCCGGAAGAGACTCTACCGATTCCGAATTAACGGAAACGATTATCAGGAGGAGATAGATTCCCCCACCCCGGAACTGACGCTTCGGCATCTCGCACCGGGGAATTATACCATCGATGCAATATGCAATGCCCCGAACGGTCAATGGACTCCATGGAAACAAATATTGGCGTATACCGTAAATTCCATCTGGTATAAAACATGGTGGTTCAGGATGCTATGGATCATCGTGATTGCAATCGCCGTTTCCGGCATTTTTTTCGCACTCTTCAGACATAAGAGGCGGCTGTTGCAACAGGAATTCGAACGCCACAAGCAACGGATTGCCGAGGACAAGGTGCGTTTCCTGATCAATATCAGCCATGAACTGCGAACCCCGCTCACGCTGATTTTAGGAGCGCTGGGACGTTTGGTAAAAAACGACAGGAACAATTCCGTCCTGCAAAAAATATACAAACAGGCACAGCGGATGAAGGATCTGATCAACATGGTACTCACGCTGCGCAAGATGGAAACGGGTACGACGGCGCTCAATCCGCAAATGCGGGACTTGAACCGATGGATCCGGAATATTGTCGAAGATTTCAGTCTCGAAGCCGATGAACGGGGAATCGAAATGCGTGTTGAAGAGGATGCCCGGATGGGAGAACGGTGTTTCGACGCCGAGAAATGCATGGTCGTGTTGAGCAACCTGCTGACAAACGCATTGAAACATAGCCCCGACCATAGTCGGATCGTCGTGAAAACCGAATATGCGGCTCAACAGCAGCGAATCCGGATTTCGGTCTTCGATCATGGACCGGGATTGAAGCAGGTGGACACGAACCGGCTTTTCACCCGTTTCTACCAAGGCGCTGGAGAACGATCCGGATCAGGGATCGGGCTCTCCTATGCCAGAATATTGGTAGAACAGCATGGAGGAACAATCGGGGCATCGGAAAATCCGCATGGCGGAGCCATCTTTTATTTCGAATTACCGGCGACGCTCGCAGAGCAACAAATCGTATGTCCGCCTCAAAATTATCTCTGTGAATTATTGAAATCGGAAAATACCGAAAATTCTCCGAATACGGAATACGACCTCACGCAGCGTTCGTTGCTTATTGTCGAAGATGACGATGATCTGGGTAGTTTCCTGAACGAGGAACTCAAGGACAAGACGCGGCGATTGTATGTGGCCAAGGACGGTATAGAAGCGCTCGGGATTCTGAAAACCGAACCGATAGACATTATTGTCTGCGACATAATGATGCCCCGGATGAACGGGTATGAACTATGCCGGCAGGTGAAAAATAATATCTCGATCAGCCATATTCCGATTATTCTGCTCACGGCACGCAATGACGAACAAAGCCAATTGCTCGGATACAAAAACGGAGCAGACGGATATATAACCAAGCCCTTCGAGACCGAAATGCTGGTAGCAGCCATTGGCAGTATACTTCTAAATCGGGAATCGATTCGAAACGGGTATCGGCAGCAGGTTATGCCTGCACCGGAGGATGCGACATTCAGTTCGGCGGACGAGCAATTCCTGATTAAACTTAGAAAAATAGTTTGCGAGAATCTACAACAGATTCAATTCAATATTCCGTTCTTATGTCGGGAAATTGGAATGAGCCGGACCGTACTTTATAATAAACTAAAACTCCTGACAGGACTCAATATTAAAGAGTATGTAACCAGAATCCGAATAGAACAAGCTTGCATACTTATCAAAGAGTCGCAATTCTCCATAACTGAAATTGCAGAACAAACAGGCTTTTCTTCAGTTCGTTATTTCAGTACAGTCTTCAAACAATACATGGGAACTACACCTTCGCAATATAAGGCTTCGGTAGCTCCATAAATCATATTGAAACAAATGAGTGATCAGACTATTTCTCTAAAAAAAGTGACATCGCAAGGACTCTCCTACGCTACCACCACGATGTCCCTACCGCTGCCGACATGCTTCTGACAAGCCCGTTATGCTCTAAAGATGCAATTTCCGGATGCTTACTTTTATTTGAGTTTAATGGAATTTAAGTTTCCGGGCGTTGAAACGCCTGCCAATCGATTGATTGACAGGCGTCTTTGTTTTGCAGGCGGAATAAGAGCGGATACGGAGGGATTATTATTTCACATCGGGCCTGCCGGATATTCGGCAATATGATTATAATTCCCTTACAAACTCGCCGTTTTTTCACTTTTCACTCCATCCATATTACTACCCCCGCGGAATGTAATTCGGGTTTTCCGATGAGGATGTTGGCGCTGTTGGGGATGTCGAAAGTATATGGTCCGAATGTGTAGTTCATTCCGACCCAGAATCCGTTCCTCCATTCGAGTATCACGCCTTCGGGGAGGTCAAACAGGCATATATCTTTCTCATCACGTCGCGCTCCAGCTCACCCGAGTCGGGGTCGATTCCGATATAGGTAACCTGTCCCTTTCCAATCCGTTTGTTAGAAACCTCTCTCATTCCCTTGTAGAACTGGTCTGCATGGGAAGCCCACACCTGTGACGTTCCGTCGGTGGCGATGACATCTTCCCAATTGTTCCATGGATAGTGTTTTCCGTCCATTTCGACCGATGCCCACTGGTTGCCCGGCGGGTGTTCGAAATACAGTTTCCGGGCGCCGATCAGCCGGCAGATGGGAGGGGACAGTTTGTCCTCCCACTTTTACCAGATTTATGATACTTTTGCATAATAAAAATATGGATTCTTTTCGAAAGCAGCAAGCCGTGCCCCGATTATTCAGTTTCCGGCAATCCGTTATCGAAAATCTTCCTTGCCGGACAATTCCCGTCGCCAGATATAGGCTTCCGCCTCGTCCGTGCACACGACCTTTTCATTCAGAACATCCACACCGTGCAGTTCCAGCCATTCCACGGCTGTCTTCTGCAATGCCTCGTCACGGAATGCAAACCATTCTTTGCGAATGCCGAACCGAAATACCGCATTGCGAAATGCCGAAAACGGGTGACGCTGCCGGAGTGCACGGCAAAGGCTGTCGCGCAGTTCTGCCTCCGGCCGACCCAAGACAAAGTTTTCCATGATTTCGAAACCCTCACGAGAAGTAAGAGACTCGATGTTTATCAGGCGATGTCCTTCTGCGGGCATACATTCGTCGTTATCCGCCGGCAGCGGATCGAACAACGGGATGATTTCTCCGGATGTAAGGTCGAGGCACCACGAAATACCGTCCATGCCGTTATCCATGGCATCGGCGACATCGCGGATAAGTTGTTCCCGGGAAGTGATGGCAGACATAAAAATCGTATATTACATTATATTCACCGATTTTTCCTTTGCGGTAGCAGGCTGCAAAGGATTAGCCGGTCGTTTCATTCGGTTGTCAAGATACGAAAACAGCCTCTTTTGTCAAAAGAAGCGTCCCGAAATTTCAGAAAATAATATATTTCGGGGGCCGATGATTTCGGGATGTGTATTCATGACAGACCCAAAAAATAGCATCTCAAAAGCCGTATTTGCGAAAAAATATCTATTTTTGGGCTGTGTTAAACAATTAAATTCTATACGACCATGAATGAACTGGTAAAAACTATCGGCGAGTTGTATGCGGCGTTCAAGACCGACGCAGAACTTCAGGCAGGAAAAAACAACAAAGCGGCGGGACAGCGCGCCCGGAAAGTGTCGCTGGAACTTGAGAAAAAACTCAAGGAATTCCGTAAAACGTCGCTTGCAGCAGCCAAATAGCTCGTTTTCATCGCATGACGCAGGGTGTTCTTTCGAAGGACACCCTTTTTTGTTCCGGAGGTCTCGACCTTACCGGCAGAGAAAATGACGGCAGCCCTGTCGAAGATTCAGCCCCGGAGTTTCCCGCCGGTCGTCAGGGAGGGATTCAACCGCTCCCGAAGGCGCGTATTGCGTTTCAGCACGGACATATTGCGGACGGCATAAGCCAAGGCTTTCGCGGCGCCGATCAGCACGCAGATCTTTTTGGCGCGCGTAATACCCGTATAAATAAGGTTGCGCTGGAGCATCACGAAATGGGTCATCAGCACCGGCATGACCACGATCGGATACTCCGACCCTTGGGCCTTATGGATCGTCGTGGCATAGGCCAGAGTCAGCTCATCGAGCTCCGTGACATCGTACTCGACCCATTTACCGTCGAAATCGACTTTCAACGTCCTCTCCTCCGTATCCACCTCCCGGATATAACCCAGATCGCCGTTGAACACATCCTTGTCGTAGTTGTTGCGCTGCTGCATCACACGATCGCCCTGACGATAGGTATAGCCGCCGCGATTGAGGC
>ENA-ORRE01000898-ORRE01000898.1-human-gut-metagenome-genome-assembly--contig:-NODE-898-length-21658-cov-35.208443_pt1 | contig 21658 bp, 14 predicted proteins | sample MGYA00242171_ERZ509126 | MGnify/ENA primary metagenome ERZ509126 (study PRJEB26280, sample SAMEA2338648) | human gut metagenome | biome: human gut; feature: human-associated habitat; material: faeces... | reverse complement strand
GTTTAAATTGTACGGTTTCATTTCTTGTATGCTCTTTACTTCTTGACGTTCCACTTAAAGTCGAAATTAATACCGTTTACAGGTATACGCATCATGAGTATCTTGCCTTTGGCATAGTTGATATTCAAGAAACCAGACAATACATCTCCTTGTCGCATCGTATTTTTAGTAAGATAGCCATTTGTTTCGTTGTGAAGTTCACGTCTGTGCAATGTCTTGGTTATCTCACTTTGTGCAGCTCCGCCGTTGTCCCCGTCAGATACTATCGCGTCAAACATCTCATTAAAGAAACGTATCCATGTCTGTTCGCGCTGCACCTTCTTCACATATTTATCGCTTGTATATACTGTTAGGGCTACGGTAGAGTCGCGTTTGTTCAGGAGTTTTACAATAACGTCCTCTGGCGCGAACGTGAAAGTCTTGCCGCTTCCGTTTGTAACGACAACGCCAGCCTGATAGTATGAGCCATAGTCATTCTTGGCTTTCGACAATGCCACGGCAACAGTAATAGAGTCTTTGCTCACGATTGTTACCTGTTTCCCGTTACGATATTCCGTTACAGGCTTGTCTATCTCTTGGATAATTTCATAATTTTGGGCATTACTTGCTATCGCCAAGAATAATGCCATAAAAGATAATAATGTTCTCATTCTTTTATAATTTCTTCTAAGTTAAGATATAGACAAACAAAATCAACTTTATCCTCTCCGTATTTCTCTTTTAATTCTTCTGTCATATGTAAAGAGAAATATTGATAGTTTGGGACTGGGTTTCTGAAATAGACGACCATTGAACGTTCTTTATTGTCTCTGTCCGTTATAGTGAACTCTTTTGTTTCAATATTATATGACAGATCATATTCTATACTCTCATTTTTACTTTCGTTTATAAATTTAGCACTATAGCGTAAAGAAGGTGTTGCGTATGAGTCTTTATAGCTAAAGGTAAAACGTATTCCTTTGTCAAAGAAATAATTTCTCTTATAAAGTTCTTCTTCAATCTCCGCTTCAATATCTTGTATACCTTCACCTTTTATGACACAACTCATACCTGTAAAATAGAAATTATGGTCAGTGGCTTTATTAAAGATTTTCATGTGTACATGATATTTTCTGCCTTTTACGTTGATATAGAAATTGTTGCCTCCTATATTCTTTGGTGTTATGGTATGACTGTTGGTCTTTTCATCATAATTTATAGCCATCAAGTCCTCATCTACATCGTAGAACTTTGCATCTGCCCCTAAGTTGCCAGTATAGTCTTCAAGCCGCAGGACTTTATCCTTGTCAATATTCCAGCTTATATCAGGATTTAAATCAGAGAACTCATCGTCATCATCGCATCCTGTGAATGCGAAAACCAAAAGGTAAAGGAATATTCCCCAAAGGCATTTGTTTAAATTGTACTGTTTCATTTCTTATTTATATTAGGATTAAGGTTTCTTGGAAAATAAGTATCACCACCTGCTGTAAAACAGATTTCATCCTCAATTTCATAATATCCATCTTGAAATCCACTCCAACCGAAATTATTATGAACAAAGTTCACAATATTATTGCCCGGATATGTTGCTGATAAATAGCCGTCCATAATCCAAGCATGACCTATATTGTCTTTAGTTCCAGCCGTTGCATGTACAAGGTTTCCTTTGTCTATGGAACCCTTTATTTTTTCCCAGCTCCAACTTGTATTGTTGTCGCATTTCATGTCCACCATTGGGAGTATATTGCCAATAATGTCACGGGTGGAAGTTCCTTCACATTCATAGACAGCATTGCCTTTTTCGCCTATCCACTTCATTAAATAACCTACTTGATTACGGACATTCTTGTCTGACGAAACTGTTATATTAGGAGTCTTTTTGAGACTTTTCCAGTCTACAGGCGTACCATATAAGGTCAGTTTCGGTTCGTAATACGCAATGGCTTGTGCGACAGCAACAACGCCACATCCTGTATTATATCGACTGTCTCTACTTGAATAGGCCTCGCAATCTTGTGGCAGTTTGCAGTTATACGGTGAGCCTTGATTCCATGTCGTTTTCATAAGTGGCATCCATTTGTCAGATTTTACGTAAGATATAGAAAGGTCATTAAGTATATCATCTAATTCATTGTCCTCTAAATAAGAGCTTCTCGTATTTGCTTTGTTTTGTTTCTCCAAAGCCGACTTCCTAAGTTTTTCTTTTTTGTCGTTGAAGTCCTTTATTTTCTTCATACTTGACATCAGGCTCATGTCGCGCATCATATTTGCTGCGGCTTTTGCACTTTCGATGTTGGGGTCAGCATCTATGGTGTCTGGCACATAGGCAATGACGGAGGCGTTCCTTATGTCTCCTGACACTAAAGCATAGCCGTGTTTGTCTCTGTTGGAGATTTGTATTCTGTAGACAACTATTTTTTCATCATTGTCACTTCTTGTCGGTGTGTTGAAGTTCAAAGGCACTTGCATCTTATTTGTGATGCGGAATTCGTTCTTTTCTCCCTGTGCCCTTGTCCCATCGCCTTCAAGAATTACTTTGCTGTCGAATGCCTCCAAGATGTTGAGAGCATACTGTTCCGGCAGCTCATAGTTGTCAAGCAGACTTAATTTCTCATCAAAGGTGAGTTCTGATGAGCTGCCAGGAATGTCGTCGCCCTCCAGTCCCTCGTGACTTGAGCATGAAAACAATAGCATCACAGATGCTGCCAATAGTAATTTTCTCATAATGCTTATTTCTTTAAAAGTTTACGTACTATTTTCTTGTCGCCAATTTTCAAAGTGCAAATATTCATGCCCCTCGAGAGTTGTGAAGCGTCTAAATGCATTACATACGTTCCTCTGTCGTAGTGCATTCCGTTTATAATATCTGTCGTCTTCCCATTTTCACCCTCGGTAATCTGTAATGATACTTTAGACGCTACAGGAATATCCAGTTTTACATCTGTTCCATTTGAACTTACAGGATTCTCTGTAAAGTAAATGGTTGTATTTTTTCCTAACTCACTTTCTGTATCTATGGAATTCTCATACAGCAAGGGGTGTAATGAATAGATGTCATTTAATATTTCTTTTATATATAGTTTAGTGAAATACTCACATGAAGGAAATATATACGCTCCGTCTTCTGTGAATGGATTTTCTTTCCAGTTGTTCTTAATATCCTCCATCTTTTCTGCGTATTTGTCAGCCATAGCTTCACAGAATAATAATGATAGAATATCTATATTTATGTCATGAACTTCTGAGAATATCTTCTCAGCAAAGAAAGTTGTGCATTCCTCCGTATGTAGTTTACAATATTCTATTAACGTTTCTGCTTCTTCGTTAGCAAGATATTTGTATGGGTTTTCGTCAATATTGTCTATGTCAGAAGAAACCTTATCCTTCCAGTTATTGTATAAAATCTCTATAGAGATACCGGCATTGTTCCGGGATATTTTCTTATGTATGTTAATTCTATAAGTTTGTATGTTATTGAGAGAAACTTCTTTTTCAATTGTCAGCCCATCTTTGATAGATTCTTCTAATGTATATACCTTTTCGTTTGTTGCATTTCCTGCTTCTATCATATGGGATGTTGTATATTCTTTGTAATATGTTTTATAAACACTGCCATATTCTGTTCCTTCCAACGCTTTTTTTGTATGCGTAATTCTTCCCCAGTCACCGATTTTGCTTTCATAGGCAAAGCCATGCAACTGGTTATTAGCCTTATTTGTAACAGCAAAGTGTGTTGCTCCTGAGTCTGTGCCATTACGTGAATACATAATAACCTTTACGCTGCCAGAATTTGGCTTATATGTCTCTGCACCAGTATATCTTGTTGGATTATTGGCAAAATAGTCATCCCATGATTTCCATGTATATGGAGAACCCAGGCTTGAATTGCCTATCCATATTTTCTTGTTTGTAATGCCGCCTGCCCATGCCGCAGAATTATATTCACTATTATCTTCTGCCATTAAAACCGCATCACCTGATTTTAGATTTGGAAACTTGTTTAGATATTTAGCTGGTGCATCTTTTATACCTCCATAAACGTCGCAACTCCCGTAATATGCTGACAATGCGCCTATTGCGGTGATAAGTATTTTCCAGTTGCTGTTAGTAGCACGATGTTGTATCTTCTTTCTTGCACTTTCACCCCAGGAATAATCTGCCGGAGAGTAATATGTAAAAGGTTCAGAGTTGAAAAGCATCTTGTCACCGTCCAATAAGAATATTCTGGGACTACCGGTTGTTGCATCTGTAAAATAGTTGAGTATTTCTTTATAGTTTGCAGGTGCGTTAATCATGAAGCCTGCTATTGACACTTTTTCATTCAGAATAGCCCCATCGTAATAAACGTTTATTTCTCCTGCAGACGGTCTCGGTTGATATGAATAATAGTTGGTTTTTGCTCTGATTACCAAATAATAGTCTCCAGCAGGAACGTTTGCTTCTATTCTTGGATAAAGCCCGTCATAATTATCGTTATACCAAGAATAGTTATTCGGGTCAGTAATACTATATAAGTGCATAAATGGGTCTATGGTATTATAGTCTTCTCCTTCTATGGGGGCTGTGTGTATTGTCAGTTTGCCGGCACTCTGTACTGTTATTTTCCTATGATAGGTATATGTTACAGGTACGTTTGTGTAAGCTGTTACTTTTTCATTTCCAACAATACCTTTATTTACGCCATTACTATACCAGTTACCGGCTATATGCATTGGATTATTATTGGGAGATAGAAGTTTTTGAGTTTCTTTGATTAAATCATTCTTTGTTTCTGCTATCTCTACAGCATCGACTTCCGGGTAAAAAGGGGGTACTGATATGAAATCTACTTCGTTTTTTCCTTCTTTGAGGGAAACCGCAGGCTTATTGTATATGCCAATCATTTCCCACTCACCTTTTTTATTGTCAAGGTGTCCTTGATATTGTCCGTTTATGTAAACATCAATATTTTGGAATTGCCCGGATGGGAGATATGTAGAAAGGGTATTTGCCAAGAAAAAATAATCTCCGTCTCTATTGGCGGTTATGTAGAAAGTCTTTTTCAGTCTTGTGTCAGACACAGCGGTATTGCTTGAAAGTTTTCTTGTCATATTATGAGCTACTGTTTCCTTACTTTCCACAGGATTACAAAATACCATGACTTTACCATTGTCCATTACGCAACTGATGTTGTCCTTAACCGGCTGTGAAACTATAGAAGATAAGTTCTCCTGACCGTAAAGAAAACTTGCCAACATACAAAATATTCCTGTATATATTTTTCTCATTGTTGTTCTTTTATTTATAATATTAGATTTCTACCGTTGCAGTTATCCAACTTCCATCCCAGCATTTTGCCCTTCCGCTTATAGTGCTTGGCTTTATGAGATTATAAGAATAATAACCTGAGCACCAGTCTAATTCCTGCTTAATAATATTGCCATGTCCTGTTAAAGAGCCACTGAAAGGTATTGGTATTGTAGCTAAAGGAATGTTGATGTTTATGTTCCATACCAGTAGTAAGTCAGTGTCTGCAGCAGAAAAGTCTACATTAACATTATCTCTTGACCAGGCTTCCACCTTTACTCCGCAAGAAGATTTTATGGCACCACGGCTTTTCCAAAATGCAGCCTGTACTTTCGTTTTTCCATCTGCCGCAACCCTTGTCAAAGGTTCTTTGCTTATTTGTACATCTATAATAGGTGTTCCGTCATAATACAAGTTTATTCCATCTTCAATAGAATATTTTCCTTCTCCCGTTTTGTTGAACTTACTAATTTCTTTACTTGTCAGTTCATCATTGTTGGCATATTTTAGTGCGGCAATGTATTTGTCTTTCTCAATTTCGTATATTGTATAACCAGACTTGCCGTATTTATAGATTGTGTTGCCTACTTGAAATTCAAGATTCTTATTAAGAAGAGAGCCTGTTGTTGTGTACTTTATAAACGTTTCTATTATACTTAAATTGTTTTCGTTTTCAGGTAAAGTGAAGTTCGGGTTTACTATGATAGCATTTGAATTTGCTGATAGGAACTCCTCATATTCTGCGATGTCTGCAAAGCATACACGTGATAATTCTAATTCTATGAAAGAATCATCTTTTATGCCGTCTTGCTCGCCGTTAGAGCAACTACATAGCACAAAACTACCCAATAGCATACTTAGTATGCAAACGGTAAACACTGGATTAAAAGTCTTTTTTCTCATAATCTTTTAATTTCTATGGGTTAATATTATAGGTTAATGTATCCGAAAAAGCAAATGTTATTTCTTGTCAGTCTGATTTCGTATTCTCCAAACAGACTTTCGGGTAGGGTGATTGTGTTTGCTTCTGAAGTAGTGAATTGAGAGAAAACAATATTCTCAGAACCATCACATTGTATGAGTTCTAAATACCACACTGAATTAGAAGGCAATATTAATATGTTGCCGTTTTGCTGTATTTTAGGCATCTTCATTGGACTTCTGGGCTTATCATTATGTTTTACTTCCTTATCATCATAACTTACTTTTATTTGTAAGTATATGTCCGTAAAACTACTGGTTGCTCTTGTACTCGTTGAAATAAAGAGCAGAATGGCAAAGAGTAATGAATATTTCATAATTTTTATTATTAAAGTTTTGAGTGCAAATCTATGAAAATATAGTATAAATGCATAAAAATATGAGTACACTTTTTACACAAATATGATACATACATATAAGACATAGGCTGTAACTAATTGGCTTATATGTAGATAACCAATTTTTACACAAATTACACAGTGTATGTATCACGTAAGTGTTGTACCGTATTTGTCGCTTTACTTGAAATAAACAAATTGCGATATAGCTCTTGTGTTGCTAATACAAGTACTATGTACTGTTAATACAAAGAGGCTGTGTCAAAATAAAATACAGGGGGCAATCTATTTCGGTCGAACAGCATAGTACTATGGCACAATACTTTAGTAATTTGGGCGCAGTACTCGAGTAATTTGGGCGCAGTACTCAAGTAATTCCGGCCTGATTACTCAAGTATTTTGGCTTCAGTACCGGAGTAATCCAGCCTTAAATACTCTGATCATGACCTAAAGTGTGTGCAAAGGGCGACATAATATCTAATAAAAGACTTCCCCTATATTTATCGGGTGAGTCGTAGTACAGGCGTATTGTAGGTAGTACAGAGCCTTTTGTATTAATTCGTTTATCGTGTTTTGGCAATACCTTGTCTTTTACAAACACCTAATTTTATAGTCTAAGTCTTTTGTTCCTTTTGTTTTAAATAGTTTAATGTTTATAGAGGTTCTTATGTTTGATAGGTATTGGGATGATAAATCAAGTAATACCTTTATGTCATAGGACTTGAAGCCAAGCCTTATGAGAATGCAGATCTCTATCTCACGGAAAGAAAGTTCATTGTCATTTTCTTTTAAAAACTTAATAAAGTTTGGGATAAAGCGTTCGACAAGCCTGTTTAGATCCGCCCATTCTTTGCTGGATGGTAATTTCCCAAGGCTTGAACATTCATGAAAGCGTTTTACAATAATTGCTTTTTGAAGCAACTCCTCGTTGTCTATGTTTGCAAGTGTATTTTCTTTTTCTTCATTTCTTAGTATTACATCTTGAAGTCTCTCAATCTCGTCATGTTTCCTAATTTTGTATTCTTCATAGTTTTGTATCAACTGTGCATATTCTTCCTTTGCTTTATAGTATTGTTGTCTTATTTTAAATTTTTATTTTGGGTATTTCTCAATATTTCATCCTTTTTCTTTTTCTTGATATATATAATGTATATGGTTAGTACTATTAATATGAATGTTATAGACACAAATATTTCCAACCTGATTAAATTGTTTTTTGCCTCGATAGTCTTTTGTATTGCTATTTTTTGGTTATGACTATAATCATATATTGCCTGCATACGGCGAACCTTGTCTGTAGATAATGCCATATATGATGAGTCATTATACTCACAATACATACGGGCATATTTGGAAACAGAATCAAGATAGTGCTTCTTTTTATATATAGACATTAGTCCTTTTATTGAGATTTCGTGGTTTGGCATCTCCAAAGGAAGAGTTAAAACTTTGCGATAAAAGTATTCTGCGGAATCTAATTTGTTAATACCTTCGTAATATAATCCCATAATGTCATAGCATCCTTTATGTTTTTCCGTAAAATCCCCATTCTTATCTGTCCATCCTGAGTTCTTAATCATATCATTTATAAGGAGTTTTGCCTCGGCATATTTTTTCTGTTCCATATAAACATATATGGCAGAAGGCCAACAACTTGATGCTTCTTCTTTATATCCATATTGACGATATAGGTTTGAAACATTCTTACTGACGGATATAACAGAATCTTTCATATTCATACGGTCATACGGACCTGTAAGATGCTCATAGAATTGTAGGGCAGCCAATGTGTCTTTTGCTTTCCAAGCATATTTGACGGCAAGTTTCTCATCACGTAGCTCATATTCCGGTAATAGCTGCATGTGGAACAAATCTGCTGTTTGTCCGTATATCCTGCATAGAGTCTTATAGTCGCAGTCGTTGCTCGTCGTGTCTGCCCGCTCTATGGCGTTATGGAAGTATTCGAGTGCGACCATTGGATTGTCCATATCCGCATAGGTACGTCCCATGAGATAGTTGGCAAGCATCTGTTCGTTGGGAGTTCCGTGAGAATCATAGTATTCTACGACCTCTTTCATTATGCTGTCGGAGGTGAATGGGATGTATGCCTTGTTTTGTGCATTGGCATGAACGAGATAGTAACGCATCTGCTGTTTGCGTGTCAGATTCGCCACATCAACACTGTCGAGAATCCTCAACGCTGAGTCCGGGTTCTGTCCTGTTAGTTCTTCTGCTGAATTCAATAAGGCTTCCGCCTTTTGGTTTCTGCTGCATCCAATAGCAAGTATGGATGATAATGCAATTATGAAAAACGCTTTCATTTATATTTTGTTTCATAGTTATATGTTGCCATCCTAATACTATTTGCACAGGGACAACATATTTGTGCAAAGGTAATAAAAAGCTAAATTAAAGAAATATAATTCTAAAAGTTTTTTGTCATTTTGCACTGAAATACATTTTTATACGTAAAAATGAAGAGAAAACAACCCTTATAGCCAATATCTGAGGGGAAGGATAGTGGCTATGCTACATTAATGTAGCCGTTTGAGTGCCTCAAGGTGGTACTTTAAGAATAAAAAATCTTTTCAAAAATATCAAAATAATGTTGATAATATAGATGGTTTCATTGAAAATAAGTTATCTTTGCATTACATAATACTCCGCAAAGGGTGATATATATATAATAATAATGTGAACTATAACAACATTATAATATTTAGAGATTATGAAAAAAATTAAGATTTCAGCACTTGCATTGTGCTCATTATTGGTAGTAAGTTGTGCAACAAACCAGGGAACAGGCGCTCTTGCCGGAGCCGGCGGCGGTGCGGTATTAGGCGGTATCATCGGAAACATCATTGGCAAGGATTCTAAAGCTACGGCTATTGGAGCTGCTATCGGTGGAGCAGTAGGTTCGGGAGCTGGCGCGCTCATCGGTCACCACATGGATAAGGTAAAACAGCAGGCTCAGGCACAGCTTGACAACGCTAAGGTTGAGTCGATTACAGACGCAAACGGACTTTCAGGAGTAAAGGTTACTTTTGATAGCGGAATCTTGTTCCAGACCAACAAAGCCGACCTTAACGCATCTTCAAAGAATGAACTCGCAAAGTTTGCCAATGTGTTGAAGAACAACTCAGACTGCTCTGTGGACATCCACGGATATACAGACAACACCGGTTCTGACGCGATTAACAATCCTTTGAGCGTGAACCGTGCAAAGAGTGTTTACAATTATCTGACTTCTTGTGGCGTGTCTTTGACTCAGTTTAAGAACGTTTCAGGATTCGGAAGCAGCAATCCTGTAGCCGACAACTCTACAGCAAGCGGCAGACAGTTGAACCGCCGCGTTGAAGTTTATCTCTATGCCAGCGAGGCAATGATAAACGCTGCAAATGCAGGTAACTTATAATAATATAATAAAACGATAATTGCGCCTTGACGGCTATATATCTATAGCAATGTCGATTAGACGCACTTCTTACGCAGACTATACGCACTTCTTACCCGTGTATAAAAGAAGTTTTCGTTTAGTCTGCGTATTATGTGATAGAGTAGAGACCTTTCAAAGAGAATATTTGTATTGCTAACGTGTAAAAATACCAATAAGTTTAAGTGATTCTTGTGAGAAAAATAATTGGTTTCATCAAGTGGATGGTAGTCTTTTTCTTTGTCTCCTCCATATTGGCTGTGGTTCTTTACCGCTTTGTTCCGGTATATGCCACACCGTTGATGTTTATCAGATGCTATGAACAGATAGAGAAAAACGAGGAGTTGAAACTGCATCACCATTGGGTTGGCCTTGATGAAATGTCGCCATCAATGCCTGTCGCTGTTATTGCGAGTGAAGACCAACGGTTCATGCAGCATCATGGATTCGACTTCAAAGAAATACAAAAGGCCGTTAAAGAGAATCTTTCGGGCGAGAAGAAACGTATAAGAGGCGGTAGCACCATATCACAACAAACTGCGAAGAACGTGTTTCTGTGGCAGGGGCGGTCGTGGCTGCGAAAGGGATTGGAGGCCTATTTCACGTTCCTTATAGAGATGATGTGGAGCAAACAGCGTATAATGGAAGTCTATCTTAATTCTATCGAGATGGGAGATGGCATATACGGAGTGGACGCTGTGGCGCATCTGCATTTCGGAACAGATGCCGCAGGACTGTCGCGTGCCGACTGTGCGCTCGTTGCAGCTACGTTGCCGAATCCCCGCAGATTCAGTTCCCAATATCCCAGTCCGTATATGAAGAAAAGACAACGGCAGATAGAAGTTCAGATGACATATATTCCGGCATTCCCTAAAGAACACTAAACAATGGAAAAGATACTAAGTCAACTAAACGAATCGCAATGTGAAGCGGTGAAATACAATGAAGGCCCGTCTCTCGTGGTAGCCGGTGCAGGCTCAGGAAAGACACGCGTCCTGACTTATAAGATAGCTTATCTCATATCACAAGGCATGAATCCGTGGAACATACTTGCACTTACGTTTACCAACAAGGCCGCAAAGGAGATGCGTTCACGCATTGCCACACTTGTAGGGGAGGACACTGCGCGCCGGCTGAATATGGGAACATTCCACTCGGTATTTTCTCGCATATTGCATATAGAGGCGGCAAGCATCGGCTATGAGCCAAGTTTTACCATATATGATGAAACAGATTCCCGTTCGTTACTCAAGAATATCATAAAAGGTATGGGGCTCGACGATAAGAAATACAAGGCCTCAACGGTGCACAACCGCATATCTATGGCAAAAAACCACCTGATTACGGCCGAGGATTATGCCATGGACAGAAGTGCCTTGCAACGGGATTTTGAAACACGAATGCCTGATATGCACAACATATATACAGCATATCAGGCCCGTCTGAGGCAGGCTAATGCAATGGATTTCGACGATTTGCTCGTAAATACCTATCTGCTTTTCAGGGATAAAAAAGATATTTTGCGGAAATATGAGGAGCGTTTCGACTTTGTGCTTGTTGATGAGTATCAGGACACGAACTATGCCCAGCAGTGTATAATGATGCAACTGACCGAACGGAAAGCTAAGATTTGCGTGGTTGGCGATGACGCTCAGAGCATATATGCCTTTAGAGGGGCAAACATAGATAATATCCTTAACTTCCAAAAGAATTTCCCAACATCGCGACTTTTCAAACTCGAACGCAATTATCGCAGTACGCAGCATATCGTTGGAGCGGCTAACAGTCTTATCAAACACAATGAACGCCAGATACCGAAAGATGTGTATAGCGAGAATGACAAAGGGGATAAGATTCTTTATAAGCCGGCATACAGTGACAAAGAAGAGGCTATCATCGTATGTAATGAGATACAGAGAATAAAGAAAAAGGATAATTGCGACTATAATGACTTTGTCATTTTGTATCGGACAAACGCGCAAAGCCGTTCGTTTGAGGAGCAAATGATAAAGATGGCAATTCCATATAGGATATATGGCGGTCTGTCTTTCTACCAAAGAAAAGAGATTAAGGACATTATAGCCTATTTCAGAATGGTGATGAATCCCGATGACGAGGAGGCTTTCAGAAGGATAATAAACTATCCGGCACGAGGAATAGGTGCCACGACAACACAGAAAATTCAAGATGCGGCACAGGCTAATGAGGTCAGTCTGTGGGAAGTAATATGCAATCCCGGGCACTTTGGTTTGGATGTTAGCAAGGGTACACAGAACAAACTGGCAGGATTCCGCAACCTTATAAGCGAATTCATCGCGATAAATTCAACTACCGATGCGTATGAACTGGGACGGATGATAATAGAAAAAAGCGGAATACGCAACGATATATACTCATCTAATGAACCGGAAGATATTGCACGCCAGGAAAATGTGCAGGAGTTTCTGGGGGGAATACAAGACTTTGTAGATATTAAACGCGAAGAAGGCAATGAACATGAGGCTCTTCTCGGAAACTTCTTGCAGGAAGTGGCATTGCTTACGGATTCTGATCGTGATGGCGAAAGCACCAATAAGGTGTCAATGATGACGATACACGCAGCCAAAGGCTTGGAGTTTCCGACTGTCTTCATTGTAGGTTTGGAGGAAAATATATTCCCGAGCCAGATGTGTATAAGCTCGAAAAAGGAGATTGAAGAGGAACGACGCTTATTTTATGTGGCGATAACACGTGCCGAGAAGCATTGTATTCTGACCAATGCCAAAAGCCGTTTCCGCTTCGGCAGAATGGAATTTGACAGTCCGAGCAGGTTTATTGCAGAAATAGACCCAAGTCTTTTGGCCGTTGACAACGGCACTGGTAAGGCAGAAAGTTATGGCAGGAATTCATATCGAAAGGATTATGAGCCTAACAGGGCTTATATCGGGAGCAGGATGTTTGGCGATGAATACGTGAATTTTGGTGATAAGATGCAAAATTCACGGCCAGTTGCGAGCCAGTTCCGTGCCGATGTGAAACCTAAGATTACCTCTCCGCGAAAACCTGAACGTGCGGTAGACCCTCTGAGCGATTCCTTTAAGCGTGTGATTGCAGCGAGTGGAGGCAGATTGAGCAAAGTTACTGATGCCATGACAAGCGGGGGGCGCGTGGCGTCATCCGGCACTGCACTTTCTGTTGGTAATACAATAGAGCATCAACGCTTTGGTATCGGCACAGTATTGAATATAGAAGGCTCCGGAGAAAATACAAAAGCAACCGTAGAGTTCCGAAACGCAGGAACTAAACAGCTGCTTCTGAAATTTGCGCGCTATAAGATAATAGGGTAGATAGCCGTGGAACGGCTTATCTACCGCATAGACTTCTATATGGACACATCTGGCAAAACTTTATCTCCGAGGTAGGGGTGAAAGGAACTTTTGGCTCGTATATCTCGGAAATAGTTTGTTTGAGAAGATTCTCAAAGTCTTCCTTGTGTCGCTGCACGTCCATGATTTCTTCTCCACCAATCCTTAATACCGGGGAATAGTCTTTCTTGCCTAAACTCTGTATGAACAATAGTGCGGGACTTACAGGCTTCTGTTCCGGATTATAGGTTTTGTCATTTTCACTCTCGATGATGCTATACAAAATCGCTTGCAGACAATAGTCGGAATGCTTTTTGAGAATATTATTCACATCAAACACTTCTTCTATGGACTTTAAGTCTGTTGGTCTGACTGTACCACTCTTATAATCAACGACACGAAGTCTGTCAGAAGATGTGCCTACTCCAATCTCATCTATTCTGTCAATACGTCCGCCAACTTTTAATTGGAACATCCCTTCCGAGGTTTCTATACTATATTCTTTATATACTTCACTCTCATGAGCAAGTACCATGAACGGCACCATGCGCTTGTCATATTCAAGCAACTTGCCAAGATATTTTATAATAACTTCTCTGATGATTAGCTGCAAGCCGTTGAGTTCCGGATGTGTCTTTGTTCCTTCCGGAAGATTGAAGAGTTCTTCGCTTATAGCTTGCTCTACGACATCAAATATTTCTGTCTTGTTCCTCCTTAACCTTTCTAATGGCTCGGCAGAGAGAATGGCTTCGGGTAGCAAATTCTCATACATTAGTTGTGCCGCACGATGAAATATATTTCCGAAAATTCGGTTGTCTACTTTGTCCTCATCTTCATTCTCTTGCTCTTTCAACTTCACTACATAGTTGTAATAGAACTGCAAAGGACAACGCAGGTACTTGTTGATAGCTGTGGGCGACAATACATTCATTCCTTTGAGAACGGACATGATAGTCTCGCTCTTTTCGATAGGTCCAATTTCGAATGACGAAGTAATTTGTCCTGCTTGCAAAGATTTGCGTTTTATCGGCAGGCCAAGCTCTACAAGAAGTTGCAGCATAAACCGACTCATTTCACCGGTCTTTGAACCTTCTGTCGAATTATTATATAAGATGGTTACGTCTTTTGCCCTTTGCAGGAGGCTATGGAAATAATAACTATATATAGCTACCTTATTATCGATAGTTGTTAATCCGTATGCTTTTCGTATGGTATGTGGGATAATTGACGAATCATCAACGCCTTTTGGCATATTTCCCTCATTGCAAGAAAGTACGAGAATATGCTTAAAATCGAGATTACGGGTCTCAAGTACGCCCATAATCTGCACTCCGACAGCCGGTTCTCCGTGGAAAGGTATAGACGTAGAGTTAATAAGCTGGTTCACGAACCTTTGTAAGGTTGTCTTGTCTATACTAAGGTCGCTCGACTCAATAAGGTCAGAGAGCCTGTTGAGTAATGTATACATACGGAACATAGACTCCTGAAACATTTGGTCCTTGTCCTTAGATCCGTTGATGGCAATCCGTTTCACAACAGATTTCATCCAGTTTATTATGCTGAGATTGTCTTTATGTAGACCAATCTCGCCAAACAATAGCGATAAGCCTTCATCTTTACATAGAGTTTCCCGTTTTATATAAAATAGCTTGTTATCGTTAATCTCTTTTAATAGTGTGGCTGATAATTCGGATATGTATTTGGAATAGGGATGCCTAAGTAGCATACTGATGTGATGCAAACGGCATGAATCTTGTTTCTTTGCATATCCGAAATAGAGAAGAGAAAACATCTGGGTAATCAATGATGCAATAGGAGTTTGTTGCAATGGGAATCCCGTGGTTACATTTATCTCTTCAGCCTCTTTGGGAATACAGTGTATCACTGTTTGAAGCAGCCCTTCGTTACAAAGTATGATTGCAGTTTCCTTTCCGTCTTTTATACGAGTTCCTTCTTTAAGCCATTCGGAAATGTATCGTGCTTGAATATCCTCTGTCGCTGCACTGATAAATGTTATATCTTTGGGCTTTGTCAGATTATCATATATTTCCGTATTATTACTATCGAGTTCATTTGGAAATCTTTCAATATACTTGCGAATATATACTCCCGCTTCATTATTATGCAAATAATATTTGTCGAAATCCCAGTAAAAAGCAGCTCTTCCTTCGTTCTTAAGTCGTAAGAAAAGACTCTTTTCTACTTCCTGAAGCACATTAAATCCAATGAAGATATATTTGTCAAAACGAAAATCTATTGATGGAGTATTGGCAACCTCGCTATATAACATACCTTCGTATGCTAATCCCTGACTGCGAAGACGTTTGCGGAAATCTGCATATATATCATATAAACGACTCCACAATTCTATAAAACGCCGTTGCAGATGGCTGTCATCAGTCTGGAAATTGCTAAAGAACCGTTTTAAGATACTCTTTTGTTCATCATCCAAATATGATATATCGTCATATTCATGTAAGTCTTTTAGATTGGCCAAGACTTTTCCTGCATCAGCATTGTTCTTATCAATATCGTCAAAATCAGCAAGTAATAGTTGCCCCCAACCATAAAACTGGTCAAGAGTTTCTTCCTTACCAGTTATGTGAACAAAACTTTTATGAAGTTCGCATACTACTTTTATGGAATCGGCTATTTGCAGTTTGGAGTGATTGCGAAACAAGTCGCTGATTGTAATGTATGACGGACTCCATATCGGATGGTCTGCCTTTGCAGCTAAAGCTTGGTTCAAGAAGAGAGCAGCGCGTTTGTTTGGAAATACTACCGCTATATTAGCAAGGTTTCCGTTATATTTCTTAAGCAGGTCTTCTGCTACATATTCTAAAAACGTTTTCATATCTTATGTCCTATGAATAATTCTTTGAGGTTTAATAATATATATAGACCATCTTAATCCACTTCTACTATATTGTTGCGCAAAACATACCATATATATCCACGAACACCTTTATAGCCCATTCGGGAAAGAAGTTTCATGTAATTTGATACCTGCTCTTTATATTCCGGACGTGGCACACCAAACTTAAAATCTACAATAACAGTTTCTTTATTGCTTACCATAACGCGATCCGGGCGATATTCAATAAGTTTTCCTGCGGAATCTTTCGTAAGGATTGTACATTCATTATATAATGTCCATTCATCAGAGAACCATTCCTTAACAGTTTTATCTGACAGAGCAGTGTCTAATTTTGAACGTAATTTCTCTACTGAAATATCATCATCATATATTATACCGTTCAGTTCCAACTCTCGTAGACGAGATTCGATATCGGCTGTTGTGCGTATCGTTGAAAAGAGCTTGTGTAAGACATTTCCTATTTTAATATAAGAAAGGGTAGGGGATTCGCCTTCTCCACTAACAAAGTCTTTACTTTTGTTACTTTGACGGAACTCGATGGGAGTGTCATAACTTTCAATGTCTATTCTATGCGGTTCAATATATGATGTAAACACATTTGACGTTTGCTGCTTTTCCTTATTGGACTCATCTCGAGGTACACATAACTGGCCGTATTCAAAACATATTTCCTCATCGGTATTATCGATTCCTGTCAGTGTATTATCATCAAGTCGCATTGCGATATTAGGCAAACAGCTTTCCAGTATTTCACTTCGGTTAACCGATGCAGTAACGTCTTTACTGTTAAATTTGTTAGCAGACATTCGTTTGCCGGTAATCACCAAATTCTTTCCTGCACGCGTAAACGCAACATAAAGCAAATTCATATTGTCCACGGTATTTTGTAAATGCTCTGCTTTATAATCCTTTTCATATACTGTTCCCATCATATTGTTTTTAGAATATTCTATCGGGACGATGGGCAACTTGTCGTAAGGATCAACATCAGATTTCTCGCACCATATAGTGCTTCTTTGTTCCAACTGCCAGTCGCATAATGGAATAATAACATTATCAAATTCAAGTCCCTTACTCTTGTGTATAGAAATAATTCTTATACCATCAACTTCATCACTTTGTATGGTCTTTTCATATAGCTTACTGTCCCATTCTTCAATAAAATCTTCTATTCCAGAGATATTATTGGATAAAAATTCGTTCATATAATCATAGAATGCGCATATATAAGCACTTTGGTCTTTTAATAGTGAAAGATTAAATATGTTGTATATACGGTCTGCGATGTCGAAAATAGGCATAGCTGAAAGTTCCGCAAAGCTGTTAACAAATTCTTTAGGTAGAACTTCTTCAATATTTTGCGCAGTGAAGACAATATCATGCGATGTGTTATGCAAAATGTTGTATGAATAAGCTTTTGCCAAATTCATTTTCGTAAGCACATCTTCGGGATGAATGATAAGTTTCATTGCATATATTATCATCTTAACAGCAATAGAGGCATCGAGCTTGAAGGCTTCGTCAGACACAAGTTTTATATTGGGACGTTCCGTCATAAGTAAATTGGCAATATATTCAATGTCTTTGTTTACACGCACTATTATAGCAATGTCCTTTTCCTTAATACCGCGTGCAAGCATTTCGTCTATGGTATCAAGCAACTTCTGCATGATATTTTCTTTATAATCGGCTTTTGGTAATAGCTCTATGCGTATATATCCTTTGCCGTCTTGTTTATTTGCAAGTTGTTTTAGACTTGTTGCATCGTATGCTTTTGCCAATTGATTAAAGCCGTCAATATTATCTGCTTCTAATTCATTAACAGTATTCTTGACCGCTTCCTCAAAGAAAGCATTATTAAAATCAACAATATTCTGTTCGGAACGATAATTAGTATCAAGCGGCATTATTGCCATATCTTCCCTACGGAATTCGTTTCCTATACTATTAAGTAGTCTCCAATCACCGGAACGCCAACGGTATATGCTTTGCTTCACATCTCCAACAATAAGGTTATGTGAATCGCGCTGTCCAATACAGTTTTGTAATAAAACCTTAAAGTTTCTCCATTGTATTGTACTCGTATCCTGAAACTCGTCAATCATTATATGTTTGAGTTGCGCACCTATTTTCTCATAGATAAAAGGAGTGTCCGAATCACAAATCAAAGAGTTCAACAGAGTCTGCGTATTGCTGAGTTGGAATCTGTTAGCATCTTTGTTTATCACTTCAATGGCTTCATTGATGGCATGAAGAAGTCTCAGCTTATCTAAATTCAGCAATGTCAGTTCGGCAGACTTATAATCTTTCCAATTTGTTTTGCGTGTGTTTTCAACAAGGAAAAGTTTTTCATTGAGGCATGATTCCGCAAGTTCTATCAAATCATTGGTTTTATCTGTTTTTTTCTTAGCCCACTTAGAAGCATCATTTAGGCAGTCCTCAACACGCTTCGGAGTCGCACCGCCATCAAAAATACCTTCGGCCAATTTCCTTATATAGGATAGTATGCTACCACGATTGCCGTATGGGAAATAAGAAAAGTCGTTCAAATCATGGGATTCGAGTATCGAAATTATCTCTTTTGCTTTATTAATAATATCATCACTGATTATTTTCATACGGGTATTCAGGCTCTTGCGATAATCATTGAAGAACTTATCATTCTTCATCAAATCGTCAAGTTCCTTGCGATGCTCTTTATAAAAATCCTTGAATATATTCATGCCGAACTTTTTTATCTCACCTATGATATTCCAGTTCCGCTCTTCGCTAATGTTGGAGTCAATATATTCCCTGATCCAATCAAGCACCTTGTCTCCCTGCTCTAATGATTCTATAAGTTCTTCTACAGCATATTCCTCTACTTGTCTGTCGTTTAGGTCAATTCTCAAATTGGCTGTAAGATCCAATTCTCTTGCAAGATTCCTCAATATACTTTGAAAGAAAGCGTCTATTGTCTGCACCCGGAAATAGTTATAGTTATGAATGAGATAAGATAGGGTGATAGAGGCATTCTTTATCACCTCATTTTCACTTTTCCCAGTCTTCTTCATAACCATTTTTAGATAATTATTGGAGTCTGGTAATTTCTTAGAAATACCATACAACTGACTAAGAATTCTCATTTTCATTTCTTCTGTAGCCTTGTTGGTGAAGGTCACTGCAAGAATGTTCTCATAACTTCTTGGATTATTTATAAGAAGTGATATATATTCAATGGCAAGCGTAAATGTTTTACCAGACCCCGCGCTTGCCTTATAAACAATTAGTCGATTATTTGATATAGACATTTTAATATTGTTTTAGATTATGCATTTCTATTTGCCATATTATACATTCAGCACAGTTTTTAATTGAGACTGTCTTTATTTTTTACCAATTTTCAAACAATTCAAATCCGAATTTAACCCCAACGCCTTCATAATGATGGTTGGAGAATCCTGTAAATATTCCCATAGAGAATATTCTGTTTGTGAATCCGTAGCCGAATTCTATGTATGGATAAAGTTTTCTGACAGTTAGTGCGCTCATATATATTCTTTCTTTTTCTATTATTTGTCCGACTTTCGGTATCCATGCAAGCAACATTAATGGTGATTCATAAGTTGTGTTTATGCGCACATAATAGTCGGATGCGTTATACCAGTTGCTATTTAACAGCTCAAATTCTCCGGTCCAGTCATCGCGCCAGCCTCCTGGAAGATTATTATCTCTGAAGTTTTCGTAATCTAAGAAGTATTGTTCTTCGCCCTTAGATAGATAGAACCCCATTCCGGTTTTTAAAGAAAGAGAACGCATACAAGGCAATGGAAGAATGTATGATGCGTCAAATTCCCATCTGTCATACCTGATATCACCACCTAAAATGCCTTTTAAACCGTGTTCATAGTCAGCTGTAAAAATGACACTTTTATATCCCCATGGGCGATATTGTAATTGTACTAATGGAGCAAAAGTTTTATATTTTGTCGGTTCTCCCAACTGTATGAATCCGTTTGGGTTAACAGCCGAGCGTCTATGATATATAAACCCTCCCATAGCACCAAATTTTTCAGAGAAGTCATAGTTACAGACAATACGTAAAGACATATCTTTGAAGTAATCGAGATTCATTTTGTCGAAATCAATAGAATCTTTGTCATTCTCGTTTTTTACTTTCTCCAATACGCTGGAGTTCGAGATTCTGTTACCTGTTCCGAAATCTGCTTGTATGTAACCGTTGTTTTTCTTGTTGAAAGTATATCTCAGCGGAAAATTATAATATAATTGTTTCTGTTTGAAAGAGTAGCCCAATTTCATATATATAGATATGTCGCTATTGTCAGTAAAGTTATAATTGGCATTTAGCTTCAATTTATATACAATACCTTTACTATTGGAATAACCGAAATACAAAGGATTAAATATCGGACCAAGCCGCAAATAACCTTTATCTCCTTCACCGAAGTTTGTTTTTATTTTGTTAACAACATTATCTCCTATAACATCCCATAAAATATATTTTACTTTCTTTTCTTTAGTCGGAACGCTGTCATAGCCGCTATTTTGCAAAGAATCATGCCTGTTTATAATATTTTTTTCAGTGGTATTCAGCAACAAAGGGCGGTCGGGGAGTGGGGCTTTGTCATTTATTGAAGACACATAAGCCCTTATTCTATTGCCTAAATAAGATATTTTTATGTCGGCTGAACATTCTACTGGTATCATGAAAATCGAATCTTCTGTTCCCATTTTAGCATTAACAGTAAACTTTGTCATGTCATACTCGCCGTCAAATGTGTAGCTAATAATCTTGCCACTGTTATAATCTATTATAGCTGAGCCTTTAACCAATTGTGTATTCTTTACTTTTGGCTTAAACATTACTTTGATATTTCCATGTTCTATCGTTGCATTATGATAAATATAAAATCTTCTATTATACTTGTTGAATGGAGATAGCAGATGATCATCAATAATCGTCACATTGTATATAGTAGGCATTATATATTGTTGTATATTCTCTAATGCTGTCTTATCATTTCCGATAGTACTATAACTTTTCAGTTTCTTAGCTTCATATTTGTGTTTATTTAGAATCTTTACCTGCCAATATGTTTCCCCAAAGAAATTGCGTTCTTTAGTTCGTGCAAGTCTATAGGCTGTTGGGATTGAATATATAGTCGGATTATGCTTTTCAATATCTATAGTATATTTCACATATGAATTTAAATCAATAATATCTGTATAAAATTTTGAGTTGCTTTCATAATATCTTTGTATTCGATTAAGTATATGTTTGGTTTTTACTTTGGCATATATAGAATATGGAAACAATAGCAATAACACTGCTATTATTATGCTTTTATATTTTATATTTTGTATTTGCCTGTCCATATTATCTTTTATGCCTTTATTTATCATAATTGCCATTATT
>ENA-ORRE01000885-ORRE01000885.1-human-gut-metagenome-genome-assembly--contig:-NODE-885-length-21869-cov-22.426790_pt1 | contig 21869 bp, 21 predicted proteins | sample MGYA00242171_ERZ509126 | MGnify/ENA primary metagenome ERZ509126 (study PRJEB26280, sample SAMEA2338648) | human gut metagenome | biome: human gut; feature: human-associated habitat; material: faeces... | reverse complement strand
ACCAACAAGTACAGATACACATAAAGGAATAGTATATCTAGATCCAACTGATTTAAGTAAAACATGTAATGCATCAAATAGTGTAAGTACAACTGGAAAAAAGACAGGATGCATGAAATGGTATATATATTCAGAAGATGATAATAGTTATAATATGATACTAGATCATAATACTACGGCAAATGTAGCATATAATTCAACTTTAAGCAATACTGAAATGAAAGAAGTTAAAACAGCTCTAGACTCTGATACAAGTACTTGGGATAAATCTTTAAATGCAAGATTAATAACAGCAAATGAAGTAGCTAAAATAACAGGAAATACAAGTTTTGATGAAAAAACTTCAACACATGCTAAGTGGTTTTATTTAGATAGTAATAATCAAAAACAAGTAGCAAATAGTACAAATAAATCAAAATATGCATGGCTTTATGATTATACAAAACTATGTGAAGAATATGGATGTAATAAAGAAGCTTCAAGCCCAGAAGGATATTGGACAAGTACCCCTGTTGCAGGTGAAACAGAATATGTGTGGAAAGTGATTAGGAAAGGTAGTTTGTACCGCGACACTACGAGTGCTCTTGGTATCGGTCTTCGTCCTGTTATAACTGTGCTTAAAAATGTTATTAAATAGTTAATGAATGATAATTTATAATTATCATTTTTTTATAATAGTTTTAATTTTTATTGAAAAATAAGTTATTAATTGGTAAAATAATATAGATGAGAATAGGTGATAATATGAAGAAGGGTTTTACTTTGGTGGAGTTGCTTGCAGTTGTTACGATAATGGGAGTTATTTTACTTATATCTGTTCCAAATATAACTAAACAATTAAAAAAAACAAATTCTAATAGGTATTCGGAATTTGTTGAAGATTTATTTTTAGCTACAGAATCTTATTTGGTTGAGCATAATAATTCAATTGATTTAAGTAATGGTGAAAAAAGTATAAGTGTTGAAAAGTTAGTTAAAAGTGGCTATTTTAAGAGTACAACTATTAATCCAAAAACAAATAAAAAAGTAAATCTTGAATCATATGTAATTGCTTCTTTGAATTCTGATAATACTTATAAATTTAAATATATTGATTCACAAATAAATATTTGTTCTATTCAAAATAAGATTGAAGATGGAGATCATGTTTATTATTGTGATCCAGGAGATGGTAGTACTAGAAGATTTTATTTAATAAATGAGAATTCTGATGAGATAGTTCTTTTATTAGATAGAAATATTGGTGAGTTTACTGAATATGAATCTTCTTTATTATATTTAGAGGATAATACTAAGAATTGGTATAATGTTGTGGTTAGAATGCCAAGTGGTAGTGATATTACGACTGTTTTAAATAATAATACTTGGTCTTATAATTCTGATAATATTAGCATTAATTCCAGTGTTTTAAATTCTAATACTAGTTGTTATATGAATTTATGTACTGAAAAGATAAATAATAAGAAAAATGAATCATTAGTTTTAGGCTATTGGATTAATACTGATTTAAATGATAAAGCATGGGTTATAACTAATGATGAATTTAAAACAATATTATCTAACACAAAAATAGGATATGGTGTAAGGCCTATTATAATTGTAAAAAAATGAGGTGATATTATGAAAAAAACTATAAGGGATTATGATTTAAATAATAAAAAGGTAATAATTAGAGTTGATTTTAATGTACCTATGAAAGATGGTGTTATATTAGATGATACTAGAATAAGAGAAAGTTTACCTACTATTAAATATGCTTTAATGAATAATGCTAAAGTTATATTGATGTCTCATTTAGGTAGAATTAAAACTGAAAAAGATAAGGAAAATTTATCTTTAAAAAATGTTTGTAAAAGATTATCTCAATTATTGAATAAAGAAGTAATTTTTGTTCCATTTACTCGCGGGTTGGAATTAGAAAAATCTATAGAAAATATGGAACAAGGTGATATAATCCTTATGGAAAATACAAGATTTGAAGATTTAAATGGAAATCTTGAGAGTGGTAATGATAGTAATCTTGGAAAATATTGGGCAAATCTTGGTGATATATTTATAAATGATGCTTTCGGTACTTGTCATAGGAGTCATGCTTCTAATGTTGGAATTGCTTCTAATATTCCAAGTGGCATAGGTTTTTTAGTTGAAAAAGAAATAAAAAATTTAAGTGTCGTATTGGATAATCCTAATAAACCCTTTACAGTTATTATGGGTGGAGCTAAAATTAGTGATAAAGTACCTATTATTGATGCTTTAGCTAAAAAAGCTGATAACATTCTAATAGGTGGAGCTATGGCATTTACATTTTTACTTGCAACTGGTTTAAATGTTGGTTCTTCTTTAGTTGATGAGAATAGTATTTCTATAGCTCTTGATTTATTAAAAAAGTATGCTGATAAAATTATTTTGCCAATTGACGCTGTGGTATCTGATTCTATTAATGGAAAAGGCATTGAAAAGTTTGTTAGTGATATTAAAAGTAATGATATTGGACTTGATATAGGAAGTAAAACAGTTGAAATATTTGGAGAATATTTAATAGAAAGTAAAACTATTTTATGGAATGGACCTGTTGGTTATGTTGAAAATAGTGAATTTCAAGGTGGTACAAGGGGATTGTGTGAAATTTTAAAAAATTTAGATGCTTGTAAAATAGTAGGTGGTGGTGATAGCGCTAGTGCTATTATTAATCTTGGATATAAAGATTACATGACACATATTTCAACTGGTGGTGGAGCATCTTTAGAATTTATAGAAGGGAAACAACTTCCAGGAATAGTTGTTATTAATGATTTATGAAAAAAAATAATATATTAAAAAGAGTAATTAGTTTTATTATTATAGCTATAATTACATCTTTAGTATTATATTATTCATTAAAAGATGATTATAAAAATATAATACATGAAATAAAAACAATAAATAAATTATGGTTTTTAGTTGCTTTTATTATGATGTTTATGTATTGGATGATAAAGGCTTTGGTTAGAAAAAAATTAGTTTCTAAATTTAATAAAAATTATAAATTTATTGATTCTTTTAAATTATCTTTGGAGCTTAATTTTTTTAATGGTGTTACTCCTTTTGCGACAGGTGGTGAACCATATGAAGTATATTCGCTTACTAAGCATGGTATTAAAGGAACTGATTCTACGAATATAATGATTCAAAATTTTATTACTTATCAAATTGCTCTTGTTTTACTTGGGATGATTGCTATTATAACTAATCAATTTGTTCATATATTTCCAAGTGGTTTTTTGACTTATTTAATAACTATCGGATTTACAATTAATTTTTTAGTAATAGTATTTTTATTTGTTATTACATTTGGTAAGAAAATTGATAAATTTATTATGAAAATAATTGTATTTATATTATCTAAGTTTAAAATAGTAAAGAATAAGGAGAATACGTTAGAAAAATTTCATAATTATTTGGAAGAATTTCATGAAGGCGCTACTATTTTATTAAAAGATAAAAAAACATTTATTAAGATGATCATGCTTCAGTTTTTATCTCTTTCTATATTTTATTTAATACCTCTTATTTTATTATATGGTATGGGTGATTATAGTAGTTTAAATGGATATAAATCTATAATTATTTCTGCGTATGTTATGCTTATTGGTTCTTTTGTGCCTATTCCAGGTGGAACAGGTGGTCTTGAATATGGTTTTATTGCTTTTTATGGTAATTTTATAAAGGGTAGTAAGTTAAATGCTATTATGTTATTATGGAGATTTATTACTTATTATTTTGGAATAATGTTAGGCGCTATAGTTTTGAATTTTAAAAGAAAGAAAGTGAAAGAGTGAGAATTGGAATTTTTACTGATACTTATCCTCCATTTATAAATGGTGTTTCAACTAGTATTGCTATGCTTGAAAAAGGATTAAGAGAAAAGGGACATGATGTATTTATTGTAACTGTTAATCCTGAAAATTTTAGTTATAAATATGAAAATGAAGATAGAATAATTAGAATACCTGGTGTACCAACTGGGATATATGATTATAGGTTAACAGGTATATATTCAATAAAAGCTTTAAATAAAATTAAGGATTGGAAATTAGATATTATTCATTCTCATACTGAATTTGGAATTGGTACGTTTGCTAGAATAGTGGCTAAACAATATAATATTCCTCTTGTTCATACTTATCATACTATGTATGAGGATTATGTTCATTATATAACTAAGGGATATTTTGATAAAACAAGTAAAAAAATAGTTGAATATTTAACTAAGTTTTATTGTGATAAAACTGCTCGTGAACTTATTGTGCCTAGTACCAAGACATATGATTTGTTTATAAAAAAATATAAAATTCAAAATAGGGTAAATATTATTCCAACTGGTATTGATATTTCAAGATTTTTTAAAGAAAATGTATCTTTATCTGAGGTAAAGAAAATAAAAGAAGATTTAGGTATAAAAAAGAATGATTTTATTTTATTATTTGTTGGACGTCTTGCTGAGGAAAAAAATGTTGAATTACTTATAAATGCTCACAATGAAATAATTAAAAATCATAAGCATGTTAAACTTATGATAGTAGGTAGTGGACCTGATTATGAGAAATATATTAACTTATCTATATCATTGGGTATAAAGGAAAATGTAATATTTACAAATGCAATTCCATGGAATGATATACCTCTTTATTATCATGTTGCGGATGTTTTTGTAACAGCTTCTACATCAGAAACACAAGGACTTACTGTTATAGAAGCAATGGCTGCATCTTTACCAGTTATATGTGCTGATGATGAGGCTTTTAATAGAATAGTTATAAATGGGACTAATGGTTTTTTATTTAGTGATAAGGATGAATATATAAATTGTATTGATAAAATAATTGAAGATAAAAAATTATTGATAGATGAAAGTATTGAAGCTAGAAATACTTCTGAGGAACATTCTATCGATAAATATGCTGATAAGATATTAAAGGTATATAATCGTGTAATAACGATGTCTAATGAAGAAAAAAATAAAAAGTGGTATCAAAAGATAAAGGATAAAATTAAGGGTGGTATTAATGAATAAAATAGTGGTTGCAAATTTAAAAAATAATTTATCTACAGGTGATATTGATAAATATTTAAATATTATAGATAAGAAAATTAATTCAAGTAATGTTATTATATGCCCAACTAGTATTTATTTGCCATATTTTTTAAAACATAATTTTCAGGTTGGAGCTCAAGATATATATTATGAAAATGATAATTGTACTGGTGAGGTAACTCCTAAACAGTATAAATCCTTTGGTGTTACTTGTTCACTAATAGGTCATAGTGAAAGAAGATTCAATTTAAAAGAATCTGATGATATAATTAACAAAAAAGTACTTGCTACATTAGAAAATAAGATGGGTGCAATATTATGCATTGGTGAAACTTTAGAAGATAGAAGTTTAATGAAAACTGATGTTGTATTAAAAAGACAAATATTCAATGCATTAATAGGTGTTCATGATACTAATAATTTAGTTATTGCATATGAGCCAGTTTGGGCAATAGGAAGTAATAGAATACCTGATTTAAATGATATAGATAAAACAGCATTTTATATTAAAGCATTGGTTAAAAAGTTTACTAATGTTGATAATGTTATGGTTTTATATGGTGGTAGTGTTAATCCAGAGAATGTTAAAGATATAATTAATTTAAAAGGTATAAGTGGCGTTTTAGTTGGGTCTCAATCTAAGGATCCTAATAAGTTGTTAGATATTATAGAAGTTGTTGTAAATCAATAGCTTCTTTTTTAATTCATTCGACAAAATTCGTGAAATTTTTATAAATGATTATTATAGAATATAAAAGTAATATAAAGGTATTAGAAAGAGGAAGAAATATATGAATAAAATTAAAGTTTTAATGATAGATGATAATGAAGGATTGATTGAGCTAGCTCATGAATATTTTAAAGATAGTAATATTAGTATTGAGTATGAGGCAAAAGATGGTGTAGAAGGTCTCCTTAAAATTAAAAATGAATATAATAATTATGATGTCGTTCTTTTAGACTTGATTATGCCACATAAGGATGGAATGTCAGTACTTAAAGATTTGAAACGTGAAAAGATTGATATTTTTGATAAGATTATTGTAGCAACTAGTTATAATGATCCTAAAACAATAAGAAAAATATCTGAATATGGGATAAGTTATTTTATATTAAAACCATTTGAGATGAGTGATTTAGAAGATAAAATAATAGATACTTGTAATAGTGAAAATAGTGAAGGAAAGATTATTGATTTTAAAAAAGGTGATTTAAAAATTTCTATTACCCGTATTCTGCACGAACTAGGTATTCCATCTCATATAAAGGGTTATCAATATATAAGAGAAGCAATTGATATTATTTACAATAATCCAGATGTAATTGGTGGTATAACTAAAGAGCTTTATCCAGAACTTGCTAAAAAATTTGACACTACTGTATCTCGTGTTGAACGTGCTATTAGACATGCTATTGAGGTTAGTTGGAATAGAGGTAGTTGGGATTTAATGGAAGATATTTTTGGCCATAGTGTAGATATAGATAAGGCAAAACCTACAAATTCAGAATTTATTGTGACAATAGCTGACAAGTTGAGGCTAGAATCAAGTAAAATTGGTGCTTAATTATTGAATAAAATTAATTATAATGTTAGAATAAATTTAGAAGAGGTGTTTATGAAAAATCAAAACTTATATATTTTTGATCGTTGTTATAATGATATAAAATCTGATTTAAGTATTTATAGTTGTAATCTTATTACTAATTTAAAAAATGCTGTGTTGGATTTTAATAATATATCTTTACTTAAAAATGAAAGAAACAGATATAATATTAGTTTTATTGAAGATAAGATAGATATCTTGAAAAGAAAAATAACAAAAAGTAAGCATAGTATATTACAAGATGAATTTTGTTATATTTTAGAATGTCAAAATAAAATTAAAGAAAAAGAACGTATGAAAATATATTTAGAGACAAAAGATTTTAATGTAATTAATTATGAGTTAATTAAAATTTATTCTTGTCTTAATTTTGATTTGAATTTTGAAGGATTTTCACCAAGTTGTATAAAATATGTTTTTGATTTAGTTTGTTCTGATGTTATAAATGGTAATTTTGCAGATAAATATAATTGTGAATTAATAAAAGGCTTGTAGCCTTTTTTTGAAAGAAGTGTTGTAAATGAAGAAACCAGAATTATTGTCTCCTGCAGGTGATATGGAGTGTTTATATGCCGCTGTTAGTGCTGGGTGTGATGCTGTTTATTTAGGTGGTAAATTATTTGGAGCAAGAGCTTTTTCTTCTAATTTTAATGAAGAAGAATTAAAGGATGCTATTAGATATTGTCACTTATATGGAGTAAAAGTATATGTTACTGTAAATACGATTATTTATGAACGTGAAGTTGATAATTTTATTAAGTATGTTGATTTTTTAGTTCAAAATGGTGTAGATGCTTTAATAATGCAGGATATTGGTATGATTGATTTAGTTCATAAAATTTATCCTGATTTAGAAATTCATGGATCTACTCAAATGCATGTTCATAATGATGATGGTGTTTCTATTTGTGAGAATATGGGGTTAAAAAGAGTTGTACTTGCTCGGGAGGTTAGTATTGAAGAAATATCTAATATAAGAAAAAATCATAAAATAGAGTTAGAAGTATTTATTCATGGAGCTCTTTGTCTTTCATATTCTGGACAATGTTTAATGAGTGCTTTAATAGGCCCTAGAAGTGGTAATAGGGGTACATGTACTCAGTGTTGTAGAATGGAATATGATGTTTTAAGTAAAGATAAAAAAATAAGTAAATATAAGTATCCTCTTAGTACAAAAGATTTATGTACAATAGAAAATATAGGTTCTTTAATTGAAAGTGGAGTAGATTCTTTAAAAATAGAAGGAAGAATGAAAAGAAAGGAATATGTATATTTAGTTACAAGTTTATATAGAAAAGCAATTGATTCTTATATTAAAACAGGTAGTGTTGATATAAGTGATAAGGAAATAGAAAATTTATTATCTATGTTTAATAGAAAATTTACTCGTGGATTTTTATTTAATGAAAATAATAATAATTTTATAAACCCTATAAGACCAAATCATATGGGAATACCTTTAGGCTCTGTTATAGATTATAAAAGAGGATATGTTACTATAAAATTAAATCATGATTTAAATAAGGGTGATGGTATTAGGATTATAGGTAAGAAAGATACTGGATGCATTGTTGATAAAATATATAAAGATAAAAATACAGTATTGAAAGCTTATAGTGGAGATATAGTAAGTATAAAGATAGATGATAATGTAGATATTCATGATAATGTTGTTTTAACTACTGATAAAGAATTAATTGATTCTATAGATTTAAAATTAAAGGAAAATGTAAGAAAAGTTGTAATAAATGGTACTTTGTATTGTGAAAAGAATAAGAATTTAAGACTTATAATTAGTGATGGAATTAATAATATAGATATAAGTTCTGATTATATTGTAGAAGAATCTATAAATAATCCTATATCTATAGATAGAATAAAATCTCAATTAAATAAACTTGGAAATACTGTGTATAAGTTTAATAAACTTGATATCATTAAAGATGATAATATTTTTATTAATATAAAAGATTTAAATGAATTAAGAAGAGATGTAATTGATGAATTAAATAATAAAAGATGTTATATTAAAAAAATAGAAAGAAGAGTATATAGTATAGATTTACCTAAGTTAGAAAATAATAAGGGATTAAATATTTTAATTCATAATATTGATGATTTTAATAATATAAAAGATGATGATTATAAAGAAATATATATAGATAATTATGCTGAATTTAAGAAGATAAAAGATAAAAGACTTATATTTAAATTACCACGTGTTAGGACTAATCATATTATATATGATAAAGAACTATTGGTAGGAGATATAGGAGGATTAAAATATAAAGATATAATAACTGACTTTTCTTTTAATGTTGTTAATTCGTATTCTATTGCTTATTTACACTCTCTTGGAGTTAAAAGGGTAACTTTATCTTATGAATTAAATGATAAACAAATGAGTGATATGATAGAATCTTTTAAAAATAGATATAATGTATGTCCTAATTTAGAGCTTATTGTATCATCATATCCTGAAGTTATGATTAGTAAATATAATTTATATAAACAATATAATATGAAAGATTTATATTTAAGAGATAAATTTAATAATTTATTTAAAGTAAAAGATAATGGCGATTTTATGACTATATATCATTTTAAGAAAAGAGAATTAAAATTTCATGAAAAATACTTTAATATGGGAATAAATAGACTCAGAATAGAATGTAAAAATAGTTAAATAATTGACTATTTTTTCTTTTATTTTAAATAAGTCTATATTTTTATTTAAAAATCCTTTATAATAATAATGGTGAATCGTATGGAAGATAAAATATTAGAAATATTAAAAGAAGAAGAAAAAGGTCATCCTAAGTCTCTTAGTGTTAATGAAATATTTAATGCTTTAAATTTAAAGACAGTAGATGATTTAAAAGATTTATATAAAGCAATTAACAATCTAGAAGATAATTTAAAATTATATAGAACTAATAAAGATAAATTTATGTTATTTAATAATAGTAATTTAAAAATAGGTAAGTTTATTGCTACTAAAAAAGGTTATGGTTTTGTAGATATTGAGGGAGATGAAGATGTATTTGTACCTCAGGTAAATACTAATAATGCTATACAAGGTGATACTGTTGTTGTTGAAGTTACTTCTATTACAGCATCAGGTATGGAAGGTAGAATTGTTAGAATTCAAAAACGTGAACTTAAAAGTATGGTTGGTGAATATGTAGAAGAAAATGGTAAGGCTTATGTTAAATTAGATGAAGAAAAAGTACATATTACTATAGTTATAGATAAAAAAAATAATAAAGGTGCTATGCCAGGACATAAGGTACTTGTTAGGCCAACTAAAAAGTTACAAGGTAATGTTTATGTTGGAGAAATAGAAAAAATAATTGGTCATAAAAATGATCCTGGTGTTGATATTTTGTCTATTACAAATAAGTATGGTATAAATGATACTTTTTCTGATAAAGTAATGGAAGAAGCTGAAAAATTACCTGATAGTGTTAGTGAAGAAGAAATTGCTTCAAGACGTGATTTAAGAGATCATATGATTTTTACTATAGATGGTGATGATACAAAAGATATAGATGATGCAATAGAGTTAAATATACTTGAAAATGGTAATTATTCTTTAGGTGTTCATATAGCTGATGTTAGTTATTATGTTAAAGAGCATACTTATATTGGTGATGAAGCTTATGAAAGAGGTACTAGTGTTTATTTAGCTGATAGGGTAATACCTATGTTACCTCATAAGTTATCTAATGGTATATGTTCTTTGAATCCAAATGCTGATAGACTTACTATATCATGTGTTATGGAAATAAATAAGAATGGTGATATTGTATCTAGTGATATATTTGAAAGTGTTATTAGATCAAGAAAGCAAATGACATATAAATGTGTTAATAAAATTTTAGAAGAAAATATTATACCTGATGGATATGAAGAATTTGCTGATAAATTAAAAGAAATGGAAGTACTTGCTCAAATACTTAGAAAAAATAAAGTAAAAAGAGGTTATATTGATTTTGATATTGATGAGTCAAAAATTATTGTTAATGATAAAGGTGAAGCAATAGATGTTGTTTTAAGAGAACGTGGGGTTGGAGAAAAATTAATTGAAGATTTTATGATTGCTGCAAATGAAGCTGTAGCGACAACAATATATTATATGGATCTTCCATTTGTATATAGAGTTCATGGTACTCCAAATGAAGAAAAAATTAAAAAATTTTTAACATTTGTATCTTCTTTAGGAATTACTATAAATGGAAAAATAAAAGAAATAACTCCAATACAAATGCAAAAATTACTTGAACAATTAAAAGATGAAAAAGAGTATAGAATGTTATCTTCTTTATTACTTAGAAGTATGCAAAAGGCAATATATGATACTAATAATATAGGACATTTTGGACTTGGTAGTAAATGTTATACTCATTTTACATCTCCAATACGAAGATTCCCTGATACAACAGTACATAGACTACTTAGAAAATATTTATTTGAATGTAAAATGGATAGAGATACTATTTCTTATTTAGAAAAGACTTTACCACTTATCGCACTTCATTCATCTGAAAAAGAAAGAGATGCTGTATCTTGTGAAAGAGAAGTTGATGATATGAAGAAAGCAGAATATATGGAAAAGCATATTGGAGAAGCATTTACTGGAATGATATCTGGTGTTACTAACTTTGGTATATTTGTTGAGCTACCAAATTTAATTGAAGGTTTAATAAAAATAGAAGATATAAAAGGAGATAAATATTTCTTTGATGAAGCTACTATGAGTGTAAAAAGTAAAAGTAATCCAAGAGGATATAGATTAGGAGATATATTAGATGTTGTTGTTGTATCTGCTAATAAAGAAGAAAGAAAAATTGATTTTGAAATAAAAGAAAAAAAGAAAATAAAAAATAGGTGAGTAGTTATGAATAAAAAAGCAAAGAGTTTATTAAAAGGCATTATTGTTTTGGCTCTTTTAGGAGTAATAATATTTTTTGGAATAAAATTAATAATTAAGAATGATAAAAGTGTATCTATAAAAGATAAAAATGAAATTGGAAAAAATGAAGAATATAAAATATCATTACTTGCAGTTGGAGATGCATTAATACATGATGGAGTGTATAAGAAAGCAGCAACTGGATCAAAAGATTCAAATGGATATACTAAATATGATTTTAATAGTATGTTTAGTTATATAAAAGATATAGTTAAAGATTATGATTTAGCCTATTATAATCAAGAAACTATTATAGGTGGTAAAAATTTAGGGTTATCTGGTTATCCTTGTTTTAATTCTCCAGATGAAATAGGAGATAATTTAGTTGATATGGGATTTAATCTTGTATCTACTGCTAATAATCATTCTATGGATAGAGGAGAAAAAGCAATTAGATATTCTGTTGATTACTGGAAGAAAAAAGAAAATGTTGTAATGGCTGGAACATATGCTTCTAAGGAAGAAAGAGATAAGATTTTAACATATGAAAAAAATGGTATAACTTATGCATTTTTAGCTTATACATATGGAACTAATGGAATAAATGTTCCAAGTGGTAAAGATTATTTAGTAAATGTTTGGCCTATGAATGAAGGTATGAGTGTTGCACGTGATACAGAATATCAACAATATAAAGAACAGGTAAGAAAAGATATTGAAAGTGTTAGAGACAAGGTAGATGTTGTTATTGTATCTATGCACTGGGGTGTTGAATATACTCATACACCAACCGCTCATCAGAAAGATGCAGCACAATTTTTAAGTGAACTTGGTGTTGATATTGTACTTGGATCTCATCCACATGTTATTCAACCTGTTGAATTTATAGATGATACCTTGGTTTTCTATTCATTTGGTAATTTTATTTCAGCTCAAAATGGTACAGAAAAAAGAGTTGAAATGATAGCTTCACTTGATATAAATAAAAAGGTAGAAAATGGAAAAACAACTATTTCTATAGATAATGTTAAAACAGATTTATTATGGGATTATTATACTGGATACTATAAGGTTTATCCTTTCTCAAAATTAAATAATTCTCTTTTAGGTAATTATAAAAATATTTATACACAGTATAAAGCAATAATTAATAAATCTGGTGATGATAGAATACAAGTTGGGTTTCTAGAATAGGGAATATATGATAGAAATTAATAATAAAAAAGCCAGATTTGATTATGAAATAATAGATGAAATAGAAGCTGGTATTGTACTTACAGGTACTGAAATAAAATCAATAAGATGTGGGAATGCTAATTTAAAAGATAGTTATGCTATTATAAAAAATAATGATGTTTTTTTACTTGGTATGCATATAAGTCCATATAAAGAAGGTAATATTTTTAATCATGATGAACTTAGAACTAGAAAATTATTACTTCATAAAAAAGAAATCCTTAAAATAAATAATAAACTTGTTTTAGATGGTTATACTCTAGTACCAATAAAATTATATTTTGTAAAAAATAAAGCTAAAATATTATTAGGTATAGCTCGTGGTAAAAAGAATTATGATAAAAGAGAAGCAATCAAAAAAAGAGATATTGATAGAGAATTAAAAAAGCAATATAAGAACTACTAAAAAGTAGTTTTTTTTCTAAAATATGACATATAATAAAAGTTGAAAAAATGTATTTAATGTGCTATAATTCTAGCTATATGGGGATGCTTAGGTTTCGACAGAAATGTTTGAGTTTAAGTGGCAAGTCGTAAGTTATACGATACATACAAACAAAAAATAATTGGAAACAAAATTAAAAATGCATTAGCAACTTTATTTGCTCCAAAAGCAAGTAGATTAGCTTTAGCCTAATATAGAATAAAGGCATGCGCTTCTTCATAATTTTTTACCTATTGGAATTATAAGAGGCTCGATTTAAATAGGGTATATTATTATTTTGCTTAAGAATAATAATGAATAATTTTAAGCTTACTAAATAATGGGTTGTTCATTACTAACATTATTTAGGAATTTAAATAATGAACTAAACTTGTAGAGGCTTAGATGTGAATATTTTTGGACAGGAGTTCGATTCTCCTCATCTCCACCATTGACGAATTTGTTCGAACTATTCGAACTTTATATACACTAACAATCTGAAAATGATTGTTTTTTTAGACCATATTTTGATACTTGTATCAAAATAACTAAAAGGTTATACCTTTTTGAATAAACATAGAAATGATGACTTTGAATTGTAATAAATTTTAAATAATTTATGTTAAAATATTTATAGAAACAAATTGGTCAGACATGATTGACTAATTCAGAAAGGAGCACTAAATGAAAAATAATTTAATAAAATCAGAGCTAGATGTAAAAGGCAGTAGAATAAATGTTGTTAGAATTGATGGATATGAATATATATCATTAACTGATTTAGCAAAAACACAAAATGATGAAGCACCAGCCGATGTTGTGAAAAATTGGCTAAGAAATAAAGAAACAATATCTTTTCTAGGTGTATGGGAAGAACTAAATAATGAAAATTTTAAAGTGGTCGAATTCGACCAGTTTAAAAATGATGCTGGAAGACATGCTTTTACTATGTCACCTCAAAAATGGATTAGAGAAACTAATGCAATTGGAATAATATCAAAATCAGGAAAATATGGTGGTGGAACTTTTGCAAGAAGTGATATTGCATTTGAATTTGCTAGTTGGATTAGTCCTGAATTTAAATTATATCTAATTAAAGAATTTGAAAGATTAAAGAAAAATGAAAATTATCAGCAAAAAATTGAATGGCATGCTAATAGATTATTATCTAAATTAAATTATGTTGTTCATACAGATGCAATCAAAAAATATATTGTACCGAAACTAACTGAAAAGCAAATTAAATTTGTATATGTAGAAGAAGCAGATGTGCTTAATGTAGCATTATTTGGTATGACAGCAAAAGAATGGCGTGAAAATAATCCTGATTTAGCAAAAAATGGTAATATGAGAGATTATACAGATTTATTACATTTAATAATATTAAATAATCTTGAAAATTCTAATGCTGAATTTATAAGGTTAAACATGACACAAACTGAAAGACTAATAAGACTTAATGAATCAGCAAGAAATCAAATGGAAGCATTGCTGAATAATAAAAATGTTAAAGAATTAGAAACACTTCAAACACAAGTAAATGATGACAAATATTTAATAGAAAATAAATAGTAATAAAAAGAAAAATTGTTGTTTACAATTATTTACTAGCAAATATTATACAAAAATGCGAATAAATGATATAATTATATAAGATAAGGGTAGCGTGATGTTATGAGCAAAATGATGACTATAAACTATAAAGAAAAAAAGATTGATGGAGAAATCTTTTTTATATCTGAAATAAATGATAATATTAAATTACCTTTTTTATTATTTATTCCAAAAGATGTAACAAATAGTTCAAGTCTAATTGTTGATATATTTAGTGGTAAAAAAAGTGTAGATGATTTTAATACAGTAATAAATGAAACATTAAACACTAGAACAAAATATATATCTGATATTGTAAAAAAATTATCTGTAGAAAATAATAATCCTATATTGATGCCAATAATTCCAAATTTTAAGGGTTATTATACTTGTTTCTTTGGAAGTCAAGTAAGGAATAATGATACTACAATATTAGAGGAAAATATTTTAAATGGAGTAGTAAAAATTGATGAAAATGATATAGAGAAAATTAAAAATATAGATTTCCAAGTTCTAGGCATGATTGAAGAAAGTAAAAAAATCATTAATAAAAAAAATAACATTGTAATTAATGATAAGGTTATTATGCATGGTTATTCTGCAGGTGGTCATTTTGTAAATGGATTTACTGCTTTACATCCAGAATTAATAAGTACAGAAATTGTTGGTGGAATAGATGGAATGGCAATATTACCATTTGATAATATTAATGGGCAAAAATTAAATTATCCAATTGGAATATCCGATATACCAAATTTTGATAAAACACAATATTCTAAAATTAGGCATGTATTTTATATGGGAGATAATGATTTTCAAAATTGTGCTGAAATTAATAATGGAAAAGCAAAATATAGAACTTGTTATACCGATGCTGAAGTAAAGTTAATAAATAACATATATGGAAATATATCTACTCATGATAGAATGAAAAAAATAAATGAAATATATAATTCTAATGGCTATAATAGTGAACTAATAATGGCTGCAGGAAATCATATGACAGTACAAATTAATCAAAGACTTGCTGACAAGATAAGTATTAATGACAAAAAGAAACCTTTTACATGGAAAAGTAAATCAGAAGAAATAATTTATAACCAAATAAAACAAAAAAATCAAATAATAAAACAGCAGAAAGAACAAAAAAGACAGATGAATAAACCAAAGGTAAAGACTTTAACTGCTCCTAGTCAAGGAGGAAATGTTAGTAAAGGTTTTACTAATGTTATAACACTTTCACTAATAGTAAGTTTTGTTTCTGGTGCATTATTTATGGTTATGTACATGCTTTTAGGAGGTAAATAAATGCCTAGTCATATTATTCATATAAAAATAGCACAAGATATTAATAAAAAATTAAGATTAGATAATGATTCAATTATGCTAGGAAGTGTATTACCTGATTTGACTGTTAATAAGGATCATGGATTATCTCATTTCCAATATAAAGATGAATATCCATTTAATTTAGCAAATGCAGATGAATTTATAAAAAAATATCCAAATTTAAAAGATGATATATCAATTGGATATATTATTCACTTATTGACAGACAAATTTTATAATGATTGGTATTATAAAAAGTATAGGTTAAAAGGAATAAGTACAACAAAAGAATTTAAACATAATTTGTTTGCCTCATATGATGAATATCTCTTGAAACATTATCAACTAATTAAATTTAGTGATTATAATGTAATAAGTAAAATACCAAATTATAAAGATTTATACTTTGATAAACAAAGCTTAGAACAATATATAATTAATTATAATGATAGGATTAGTTCAATAAAAAATGATTTGAATTATACAATTGAAAATCAAGATGAATTAAATAATTTATATAATGATTGTTTAAATTATATATTTAGATATTTTAATGTAAAGGAGTAATTTATGGATAATGATTTAAATGTAAAAATTTTAGAATCTTATGTTGAAATAGATAAAATTCATGATGATATAAATAATAAAATTTTTAAGTTTATTACACAAGCAAGTGAACTTGTAGAATTATCTGATGATGATTATCAAATAGAAAGAACATTAAAATTAAATAAAATATCTTTAAAGGGATATGTTTTAGATTCAGAGTGTTGTATAGAATTAAATAATCATAATATATCAAATTATTCAATATATGAATTAAAAAATTATTTAGAGCAATATGAAAGAAGTATAAATGATGATTACTCAAAATATTTTTTAGCATTATCTTTATATGAGAATATTGAAGATATTGAAAATTTAGTTGATACTAAGATTAATTTAGAAATAACTAAAATAAGTGAATTAATTCCAAATATAAATAATATAAAAGAAGTAGATAAAAGTAATTTAGAAAAATTTTATTATGAACAAAAAAATATTATTGATGAATTATATAGAACAAATACAATAGAAGAAAAATCATATAATATATGTATTCAATTTCTAAATGATATATTTAATTATTATATAAGTGGTTATCCTGATATTCCAGATGAATATTTGTATCATGATGAAAATTAATGTTTATAAATTAAAAATGATTTGAATGATAATTTAAATAAAATATATAAATTATGTAATGAAAATAAAGACTTTAAAGAAGTGTAAAATAATAAAGATGAACTATTAGATATAGCAGAAAAAAAGATGATTTTAAATTAGGCATTATTACTTTAGACTTATCTATTTTTAAAGATAAAGATGGGAAAGAAATTTATAAGAAACTATTTGATAAATTAGAAAAAGAAAGACTAACATAGACAAAATTATGTTAGTCTTAAATCATCCTATAAATTTTACAAAAAATAACCAAATAGGATGATATTATAAATATCAAAACCATTATTTTATAAGTCTCAACTTTCATATAATCCTAATATCAACCTACAAAGTAGGATGAATTTCGTAAGTACGGAATTAGTCTTGTGTAACACTAAACCCTTATGAAATAAGGAAAAGTTTAGTATAGTTGTACAAGTTTCTTATCCTGCTTTTTTAAATATTTCAATTTTTATAAGATTTTCATCCTATTAAGGGAAGATCATGATATAATAATAAGTACTTAAGGGAGGTTTAGTTTATGAGTAATTTTAATAGAATTATGGCTAAAGAAATGGCTAGAATGGGTGGAAAAGTTAAAATCATTCATGGGAATGTAATTGGTAATATTTCACCTGATATAGAATGGATTAAATGGCTATCTTATGAACCAGAATTTGAAAAGAAAAGAATTGAATACTTTGATTCTAAAAAAATATCAGAATTATCTTACGAAGAACTTGAAGAAGCAAGTAGATATAGTAGAAATAAAATTTTTGCTAGATTGTTTAAAATATATGGTACAAGTGAATGTTCTGAAGAAGATTATATGAAAGTATATGATTATATGTGTAATGAATCTATTGAAAAATTAATGTTAAGTAAATTAACATCTGAAGAATTACGATATGCAAAACAAGAAATAACTAGATTAAGCGAAGTTTCGAAAGAACAATTAAGTGCTAAAGTAAATGAGGAACAAAAACCAGAAAGATATGAACAATTATCAATGGTCGATTCTTATATATTACACATAATATCTGATATTGATTATGCTAGAAGTATATCTAGTTTGAACAGAGAAATAGAAGCACAATTAGAACAAAATGATATTATGAGACAAAGAAGTTTATATTATGCATCAAATTCATATATAAGAAAATAGATATATCTAAATACACTTTTGACAAGAACTTAAAAATATGTTATTATGAATATGTCAAGGAAACTTGCATAAAATAAAAAAAGGAAATACTTAACTTTGACGAGTTGAGTATTTACCTAAATATTTAGATTCGTACTTAATCTTTTGTTAGATTGAGTACTATTTTTTTATACATAGAATCATTAGAGAGACTATTAATAAAATGATAATTAATATTAGAAATGAGATTAACAAATCTTTTTTCTTCATAATATCAAGCCTCCTTCCTAATAGAAGTTGGCAAGTACTCAACAGTTTAGTATTTCCTAATAAAAATTATATTATAATGGTAAAACTAAAACAAGCGAACAAGTTAAATTTTTGCAGCAAAATCAGATAATCCATGCTATACTTATGTTAGTTAATAGTTATTACTAGCTATTTTTTCTCTAGAAGTTGTTGTACTTCTTCTCTTAGGCACCAGATTGATTTATACTCGGATTTTTCGAGTTTATATATTAAAGCACTATGAGTGTGCAAAAATTGTCTAAAAAACGTAAAAATGAATAGTATATTAAAAATATTGTGAATTTTTATTTGCTTTTTACCATGAAATTTTATTAGTTGGAGGATGGAGAAAATATGATGGATACATGCAATGCAGAAAATTTGAATTTTTTCAATACTACTGATTTTGATTCTGAAAATTTTGATGTAATTGAAGTAGTATCTAGTGATTCTGAATTAGGATTACTAAAAAGAAGTGGGAACAAAAATTTAAAAATTTTTTTACCTTTATGTTTATGTATTGGTAAACTTGATGGAATGAATGTTTTAAAGAGAAATGAGTTAGAAAAATATATCAATTTAGAAGGTAAAAAACTATTTGAAAATGGGTTTGATTTCAAATATGAATATGATAAATTTTTAGAGTATGCAAATAAGGCATCTAAAATTAGAATTTGGTCAAGTCACTTAAATTGTGATGATTATTGTTTATTATTATATTTATGTTATATATTAAAAGATAAAAATATTACTGTAATATATTCAGAGGAACTTAATTGGGAAGCAACAACATTAGGATGTATATCGGAAGAAGAATTAAAAATATTAGAGCAAAAAGAACATTCCTTGAAAAAATGGGAGCAAGAATATTTTAGTAATGAGTGGTTAAGATTAATTAGGGATGATAGTGAACTTAGGTTTATGGTAAATGGGCAGGTTATATCATGTGATATTGGTTATTTTGATAATGATATATTACAAAGATTAGAAAAATTAGGTAAAGTAAATATATATACTTTAGTTGCAGATTTAATGGTAAATCCTATTATACCTTATGTAAGATATAGTGATTGGATTTATGTTTATTTAATAAATAGACTTATTAGTAATAAGTTAATAGAAAAATCATTTGAAAATAATATAATGTATGTTGAAGTAATAAAATTTTAGATATCTTTGTTACTTGTATTAATATGAAAATATCTATTGAATTTCAATGAACTTTAATTTTTCTTGATCTTGTTTTTAATCTTATTTTGAATATTATGTTTTAAGTCAAAAGTAAAAGATATATAATATAATAAAAAATTGAATAATTATTTGATAATTTTTAGAAAGGACAATTATGAAAAAGAGAATAGCGCTTATATCAGATATACATGGTAATTTAGAAGCATTAGAATCTATATTGGAAGATATTAAAACAAAAAATATTGATGAAATAATATGTCTTGGAGATACAATTGATATTGGTCCAAATTCAAAAGAGTGTATAGATTTATTAATAGGGAATAATGTTAAGTCGGTTTTAGGAGATTGTGAAATATATTTACTTAGAACTGATTTTAAATCAACAACAGATGAAGAAAAAGAACATTATAAATGTGTTAAAGAATCTTTAACTGATAAAGAAATAAGCTATATAAAAAAATGTCCTTTATACTATGAAGTTAATATCAATTATGATAATTCGGTATTTAATAAAAAATATATTTTATGTCATTATTTAATAAATGATGAGAAAGATATATATCCATTTGAGAAGAAAAATTTAAGAAAAAATGTAGATTTGTGGAAAAGTATAATAATGATGGTATAATTTATTTTGTAGGTCATCTTCATAATTCATTTAATGCAAATGAAGTTGATGGAATATTAGGAGATTACATAGAAGGTGATGAAACATTAACTAATATTGAAGTGGTTGATAGTGCAGGATGTACAAGGGATGAATATACATATTATATGATTTTAGAAATAGGAAAAAGCACGATCTTTAGAAGACAAAAGTTAAAATATGATAGAGATAAATTTATAAGAAAGAAGGTTAAAAATAATTTATATGAAAAAAATAACTCAAGAAAATTTAAATGAATTTGTAAAGTATTATCATGAATTTCATGATAGTTATATTACTAATATTAATTATGATATTTTTAAATCAAAAATAGAACTTTTAATTGATGTTTGTTGGTCTGGTAAACCTATATTAAGAGAGAATAACACTTATCAAACTAATAAAATAAAAATGAGAATGATTTTAAATAATGTTGAAAAGTGTAATAATAAAGAAATGTTTTCGTGGGATTATATAAACAAGGCATTTATAAAGTATATTAAATTAGACAATAAAGAGCTTATATGTTTTGCAACAGGTGAACAAGATCCTTTGGTATATATTGTTTGTGAAAGCATAGAATATGAAGAAATAAATGAAGATTGGTAGATATCATCAATAGATTTGTTTAAACTAATATAAATGAAGATTTACTAAAGAAACTTTCATATAATAAAAATGCAAGTACTTAATTTTGCTATGTTGGAAGTACTATTTTATATATGAATTTATTAATGTGAACATTAATATAATGATAAAATAAGTAAACAAATTAAATTCTTTTATTTGTGAATATATTTGAAAAAAAGTAAGGTATGTTATACTTTATAAAGTTAGGGTGATTAAATAATGAATTTAAAAGAAAATTATAATTATAGATTTATATCAAAAAATTATTTTGATTCTAAATGCTTAGAAATAGAAACTTTTAATGATGAATATAGAAAGTATAAGATTGTTAAATATAAGAAAAATGAAAAAATTCGATTTGCTGAAATAGTATTTGAACATTTAATTAAAAATATAGAAAATGTTATTAAAATATATGATGCAGAAAAAATAGTATCAAATTGTAATGGATCTGATGCAAGATATGAAAATTTAACTTATTATCACATTGATGATTTATATTTTATAGAATTTTCAGATGACTATTTAGGTAATGATAATGAAAATGACTTAGTAAAAAAAGAACTTGAAATAAAAGGATTAATATAATTTT